>Ga0187892_10000074_pt1:125000-222583 | contig 222583 bp, 187 predicted proteins | sample MA1701073metaG_FD_139345 | JGI IMG/M metagenome (GOLD analysis project Ga0187892, IMG submission 139345) | Bio-ooze microbial communities from a basaltic lava cave in the Kipuka Kanohina Cave System on the Island of Hawaii, USA - MA170107-3 metaG ... | reverse complement strand
GCCTGAGTTCCGGTATGACGCACGGCTTCGGCCAATTTTCCCTGACCCGCCGTTCCGGCAATGATTTTTCTTTCAAGAAGCAAAAGTCCTTCGATCAATCCTTCAGGTCTCGGCGGACATCCGGGCACATGCACATCCACGGGAACAATGCGGTCGACCCCCTCGACAATTGCGTACTGGCCTTCGTATTGATAAGGGCCGCCCCACATCGCGCATCCGCCCATGGCGATCACATATTTCGGCGCGGGCATTTGATCATAAAGCATTTTGATGCGCGGAGCCATTTTCCGGGAAACAGTTCCGGCGACAATCATGAGATCGGACTGACGCGGTGACGAGCGAAATACGCCGGCTCCGAAACGGTCGAGGTCAAAGCGGGCGGCGCTCGCGGCCATCATCTCAATGGCGCAGCAATGAAGTCCGAATGTGAGCGGCCAAAGCGAATTGGCGCGGGCAACATTAAGCAGTTTTTCAAGCGGAGCGAACATCACGCCGAGCATGCCGGCGTGTTTGTGTTTTTCGTAAGTTTTCGGATCAACTTTCATTTCCACCGGAATACTCCTTTCCGGATCGCGTAAACAAGCGCCAGCGTCAGGATTCCGATAAAAATCACCACTTCAACGAGAACGAGCATTCCCGGAATATTCCGGAACGCTACGGCCAGCGGGAATAGGAAAATAACTTCGACGTCGAAAACGAGGAAAACGAGCGCGTAGAGGTAGTAGAGCACATTGAATTGAATCCAGGCGGAACCGATGGTGTTCATTCCGCTTTCGTAAGTACTTTCGCGGGTCACTCCCGCGCTTTTCGGGGCAAGCAAAAACGGCAAAAGAACCGCCACGCCCGCAAAAAGCAGACTGATCACCATGAAGGCAAATACCCAAAAATAATCGAGAAGCATTTACTTCTCCCCTCTTAAATTGTAACGCTATTTGAATCTCAATGCTCGAGAGGACCTTTCAGTCTGTTTGAAGCTCTGTTTCGAGCCCGAGGCCGCCTCATTGCGGTCCCTCAAACGAAAGGTTCTGGCAGGTAACGCGTATCGATAAACTGTGTCCAAACGAGCCGGTAAAAAACGAGATTATATCAAAAAATAGGGGTTTGAAAACACGAAATTAAATGCTGGTGGGACCGTTCGTATCTGTTTTAGAGGGAAGATCTTCCGCATTTCCCTTCTTCATCCGGAGTACCTTTTCCCTGAAAAGGTCTTTGAGCTGGGTTAACACACCAGTTTCCTTATTCAGCAAAAACAAGAACGGAAGCAAAGACGCGGCAAAGATCGCATAGCGCATCGTACACCGGAGAAAAACCTCTTTAGGGGCAGGAATCAACAGCTCGATAACTAGCAACACGGAAATGAAATAAAGCAATACTCCCATCACCCGGGCCAAGAGCCCGATGGACTCACCCTTAGAAAATACGCGGCGGGAGCCCAAATTGAAATAAATCATGAAATAAATGAAATAATTTACTGTCATGACAATGGCCACGCCCGGAAGGCCGTAGCCGTTTTGAATGGCCAGATACGACGACACCGCGGCAATGCCGCTCAGACAGACAACAATCGGAATAAGGATCACATGCTTTTTAATCGTAATGAGCAGAATGGAAAACTGCTGATTCAAGCAGACAAAGAAAAATCCGGCGATGAGAATTTTAAGAGGCAGAATTCCGGGCCTGAACTCGGGAAGCACCCAAGCCACGAGCAACTCGGCGAAAATCCAGCATGCACCGAGAATAAACGGAAAGAGATACGCGAGCGCGACCGTGCTTTGGAACACATAACCTTTCAAATCCTCCACTTTATCCCGCTTGCCGTAGCGTTCCTGAAAATGCGGAAAAAGCACGACATGCAGCATATTCGGAAAACTGATCAGATAATTCGAGGCCATGACGGCCAAGGAGTAATAACCCATTTGCTCGAATCCCATAAATTTCGGGATAACGATACGGTCAATGCTTCGGAACACGCTGTCGGCGATTCCAAGCAGCATGATGCTGAATCCAAATGCGATCAGCGGCTTGAGCTTCTGCCAGGAAAGTGTGAACGGAAAGCTGAATTTCTGATTCCAAAAAATAAAAATAATGTTCATCGAAAAAATGAGGACTGTGGCGGCGAAATAACCGTAAATCTGATATTTCCAGGTGAGAAAAAGCAGCGGAAATGCACCCGCGGCGCTCGAGAAAATCATCGCTTTGCTGGCGAGCGTAAAATTCCGGAACGCGCGCACCAGCACGACGAGAAAATTGTAGACGCGCTGGAGAACTACGAGAATCGCGACGGTAATCAATCCCCAAAATACGGGGGGTGAAAAATTTCCGCGGTTGAGAAGCGCAAATACCGTAATCGCCGTGCCCAGCGCAAATGAATTGATCAGCGAAAACCAGAAAACGGTATTTTTAATTTCCTCCGCTCTTCGAAGTTCATTTTTCCCGGCATAGTACGGAATTTCCCGCGAAGCCGCGTCCGTCGCTCCGAGATTAATATGCTTGGCGTAAATAAGGATGACCTGAAGGCTGGCCCACATTCCGCTGAACGTGGGGCCCAGGAAGCGCTTCATCAGGACGGAAATAACGATATCGATGGCCTGGGTCAAATAAGTGGCGAAGGCATAAAGACTGACGTCTTTAATGACTTCTTTCTTGGTGGACATGGGACTTGACGATAGGGGAAAAAGAGAGGTATGTCAATATTAACTCAAAATTCAAAAGTCAAAATTCAAAACTACAATTCAAAACTCAAAATTTATGAAAAGCGCTCTTGGCGCTTCACTCATTTTGAACTTTGAATTGTAATTTTGAGATTTGAATTTTACATTTTGAATTTTATTAATAGTCCCCGGCGCATCCAGGCGGAGAACCATTCAGTAACGGGCAAACCTTCTTCCGGCGTTTCACCCGCCAGCGCATCAAAAACTTCTCCCAAGGATTTACCCGAAAGAAGCGCCTCAAGCACCTTGAATTCCAAATCGCTCACCGGCTCTCCGTGCACGTGAAATCCCTCCCGGAAAACAAGCGCGTTCTGAGGCCGGTTCACGAGATCGATTTTAATCTGCTCCACCGGGGTATGCCGCGCGTTCCAAAGATCCAGAACCGGCCAGGAAGATTTTACGAGTCCCACGGAGGGCTGAAAAACAAAACTGATTTTTTCCCAATCATCGGGAGGTATTTTCGAAAGCTCTGAAGGATGAGTCGGCGTTTTTTCAAACGCGTGAAACGCCTCGCACACTTTCCACTCCAAAAGAGCGAGATCGGGCAGAAACGGAAAATCGTTCGTCAGCGAATAAGATTTCAAAAATTCCGGCAAATGGCGCCCGTAAAAAGTTAAATTATAATTATTTGACGGGTAAACATTCGCGTAGCTTTGCGCCAGCTCACCGAATTTTTTCGGACCGATGATATGCCGAACCGCTTCATAAACTTCTTTGAGCGCCTCGAGCGTCCGCGCCTCATAGCCTCCGGCATAAACAGACAGGCGGCTGCGTCCGTCTTCCCCACACTGGGGATTCAACGTTTCGGCGGGGAAAGCCTCCGGACTAAGCTTTGACTTCGTCTCAATCTGAGTTTTAAGCTGACGCTGTAATTCCTGAAGATTCATAAATCTCCTTCGCCCGGGCAAGTTCTTCCATCAGCACCGGAAATTCCGGAATATTTTCATCCCATTCGACCAATGTCGCGACCTGACCGAAACGCTCGATCGCCTCACGGTACAAGTCCCAAACCGGCTTTACCACCGGCATGCTGTGCGTATCAAACAAGAATTTCCCCATATCGGTATGCCCCGCCAAATGGAATTGGCCGACATATTCCGGCGGAATGGACCTTAAAAATTCATAAGGATCAAAGTTGTGGTTAAACGCATTCACATAAACATTATTGATATCGAGCAGGATTCCGCACCCGGACTGTTTCGCGACACCGGATAAAAATTCCCATTCAGGCATGACGGAATGTTTGTACGTGATATACGAGGAAACGTTTTCGAGCAGAATCGGACGGCCTATAAAATCCTGAACCTGCTTCACGCGAGCGACAATATGCTTCAGCGCTTCTTCGGTAAACGGAAGCGGAAGTAAATCATGCAGATTCTCACCGTCGACTCCCGTCCAGCACAGATGATCGGATACGATCGCCGGATCAATCCGCTCGACAAGCCGCTTCAGGCGCGCAAGATAGTTTTGATCGAGCGGATCCACCGAACCGATTGAAAGCGATACGCCGTGAAGTGCGATGGGATAGCGTTTGCGCACTTCTTCCAGCACGTAAAGCGGACGCCCTCCGGAATCCATAAAATTTTCTGTGATGGCCTCAAACCAGTCGACACGCGGCCATTCTTTGAGAATGACGTCATAGTGTTCGGTTCGAAGACCGACTCCGCATCCAAGTTTGGGCCAATGTGTTTGCGACATAAATTCTCCAAAAAATAACCCTCACCCCTTTCCCTCTCCCTTAAAAAGGAGAGGGCGGGGTAAGGGTTCACTGATTACGCTTCTACCGGAGTTAAGCTTCCGCCCTGAATCTTCAAGCAAGTGTCATTGTCAGCAACATTGACAAATCCCGCACCTTTGCAGGCGTTCTTTCCGGCGCATCCATGGCCTTTTCCGCCGCAATCCCCTGCTCCTTTGCACTTATTGATTCCGTAGCAAGGAACACCTTCTGCAAACGCAGTTCCACTAACCACGAGAGGAGCCGCGACTGCGATTAAACCGGCAATTGAAGCTGCCATTAATGCTTTCTTTTTCTTTACGTCCATGATTTCTTCTCCTTTTTGTTGTTAAACTCACCCTCACCCTGCCCTCTCCCTCTTTGAGGGAGAGGGGAAGCGGTGAGGGTGAAACTGTTTACGCCTTGATTCCTTCTGCTTCAATGGTGATCCGTACTTCTTCCCCAACTAAAAGTTTTCCGGTTTCAAGCGCCTGATTCCATGTCAGACCAAAATCTTTTCTATTAATTTTTGTGGTTGCGGTAAACGCAGCGCGTTCATTGCCCCATGGATCTTTTGCCACTCCGTGAATTTCGACATCGAGCACAACGGGCTTTTCAATTCCATGAATCGTAAGAAGCCCTTCCAGCTTTCCTCCTTCAGGAGTCGCTTCAAGAATTTTTGTGCTTTTAAACGTAATTTTAGGGTAGGTCTCAACATCGAAAAAATCTTTGGACTGAAGATGCTTATCCCGCTGTTCAACACGGGTATCAATGCTCGCCGCATCAATGGCGCCTTCTGTACTGGAAAGCTCCGGCTTGGCGGGATCGTAAGTGATGCTCCCTTCGAACTGATTAAACGTGCCGTTCACATATCCCAGCAGATGGCGAATTTTAAAAGTCACAGAGGTGTGATCCGGATCGACATTATAGGTGTCCGCCCAAACAGGCACGGTGATTAAGGTACAAGCCAGCAGCAGCATTCCCAGAACTGAACGTTTCATTCTTGCCTCCGTAGATTTGACGTTAATATATGGTGGAAATTCAAACGTTCCTCAATATGTCGGAAGGAAATTATAAACCTTTCAGGGAATTTTTCATCTTTTCCCTGGATTCTATACTTAAAAGGGGCGCGGAACCAAAATCCGCCTCCTGAATATTTCCCGTGTATTTCCGGATAACATTTTGGACAAACATGACCTGTTTCCAGTATCTGCGGCATAATCCGCACACGAAACGGTGCAAAATTAATGCCAGATATTCTCCGATCGACAAGGAATGTTCCTGGGCTTCCAGGAAAAGACGGGCGGCTTCTTTGCAGGATAACATCATAGGAATTTTCACTATTTCGCCCTCCCTTCCTTTTTATTGAACCATTTCACTTCAAGACAGCGCCTCAGCTGCATTCTGGCCCTGTGAAGCATGACCCAGAGGTTGGTCGGGGTGATGTTCAGAACCTTACAAATTTCTTCGGTCTTCATTTCTTCGATTTCTTTGAGCGAAAATGCGTCTGCCGCTTTCTGCGGGAGATTCGCGAGGCAGGAGCGAAGCACCTCCCAGAATTCTTTCTTCTCGAGAAGCTGGTCCGCGTTCAGATTCCATTCTGTGGGAGCCGTGTCTTTGCGCCAATGGCCGGTTTCGGGGTCAAACATGGTTTCAAGCTCATCTCCAAGCACATCCAAGTTTTCGGCGGCGCGCTCGCGGTAGGATTTGCGGATATGGTCGATGATTTTATGTTTAAGAATTCCGATAAACCAGCTGCGTTCGTTTGAGCGGCCCTCAAAGCGGTCTTTAGACTGGAGCGCCGACACAAAAGTTTCCTGAACCACCTCTTCGGCTGTTTTTTGATTTCTGAGCTGGAGAAGCGCGTAGCGGTATAGTGCGTCACCGTGCTTGTCCACCCATTCGGAAGGATTCGATAAACTATTTTTCATAGAAGAATGCGATGCTCGCGGTAAAACTGTGCATAAAATTACGGCTTCCGATCGGGCCCAGCTCTCCGGCGCAGAAAAATCCGGCCGTGGGAAACTTCCCTAAATGGCTGTGAACGGTTGACACATCGTGATGCCGGGTTTTAAACATGCTCGATCCCCGGCCATTACAGCTGAAAATCAGCGCTGCTTTCGGATCCCGGTGCGATTCGGGCAAATCCGTTCTCACCTTTTGATGCTCGCACAAAGTTTCCAAATCTTCATGGGCCGTTTCCGCGTCACGCACGTGAAATTGAACGGTCTCGCCCACCTGCACGTAATCGGAAATCGCCAGGGCACCGGAATCACGGTCTAATCCTATAACGTTCCGGATGACAAAATCCCCCCGTTTGGGATACTGCTTGTACTCATCTGCCACCGCCCCGATGAAAAGGGCGTTGCGCGCCAGCACCTGATCTTTTGCCGAGGCGCGGCGATATGTTTCTTCCAGATATTCCAAAGCCGGACGTCCTGCCAGGCTCAGGATGATATTTTCCTGCGCGCCGGTAATCACGGCCGGCTCCCCAAAAGGACGGCATCCCTGCGATACCATCGGGCTCACAAATACATTTCCGGTAAGCGCGACGCCCACCGCGCCCTGATCGCAAACGCCTTCCGACCAGAACAAAATGTTCCCGCCCGGCTCCTGGGCTCCGCTCGCCATCCCACCAATGACCGGAGCTCCGGGGTAAGCTTTTGCCGCGAAATCCATAAACAAATTGACGTCAAAAGTAAACGGATCGGGAAGAATAAAAAATGCGGGTTTTTCCGACTCAGACAGACCAAAAAACTCGCGGCATTTCTGGGGACTTGACAATTCATCGAGCTCCTGCTGCTTCAGCCAGAACGGGATTTTTTTCACTCCGGGAAGATGCGCGGCGAAAAGCGACATGGCCGGATCCCGTTCTACTTCCTGATCTTTCCCGATAATGCTTATGGCCGTACATCCGAGCAAAACGTGCGCTTTCAGCTTTTTCTGGAGGCTCTCCTGAATCGCTTTGTAATGACCCTGAAAATGAGGGGTCACAAAAAAGAACGCAAGATCCACATTCTTCCCGCCGAGGCCTTCAAGCACCTGAACGGAGATTTCATCCACCAGAGCGCGGAAGCTCTCACCGCGCGCAATGCCGGAACTAAATAAGGGACGATCTTGGTTTTTATCGGAATCGGACATTTTCGGCACTCCCCGCTATCACAAGCATAACATAGGGGCGTATTATACTTTTTCTTATTTCAATTCCCTGGATTGGCTGAAAATTTCATTGAGTTTACGAAGCAGTTTTTCAGGGGTGAATGGCTTCTGCAGGAAATACTGGCCATTGCCATTTTCTGATTCTGATATAACCCGGGTGTCTGCATAACCGGACATAAACAAAATAAGAATATCCGGCCTCATCGCTTTAATCTTTTCGGCCAAAACCGTGCCGGACATTTTGGGCATTACGACATCGGTAAGAAGCAAATGAACCGTATTGCGAAAGTCTTCTGCAATGAGAAGCGCTTCAGGTCCGTTCGCCGCCTCCAGCACTTCATATCCCTGCCTTTTCAGCACTTCAGAAGCAAGACGCCTGACCATGTCTTCATCCTCAACAAGAAGAATCGTTTTTTGCCCCGCCACCGGAATCACCTCCTCTTCATGTAAAGTTTCCCTTGTTCCATTTTCTTTACACTGGGGGAAGTATATTTTAAATGTGGTTCCCAATCCCAGTTCACTGTAAACATAGATATTGCCCCCGCTTTGTTTGACGATGCCGTATACAGAGCAAAGGCCGAGGCCGGAGCCCGTTGAATTTTCTTTTGTCGTAAAAAACGGCTCAAACAAATGCGAGATTGTTTCAGGATCCATTCCTTGCCCTGTATCACTGACGGCAAGCATCACATACTCACCTGCTTTGATATCAGACTTTTTATTTTGATACTGCTCATCTAGTTTAATATTCGCTGTCTCAATGATCAGTTTTCCTCCGTTGGGCATTGCATCGCGCGCATTCACCGCCAAATTAAAGATAATCTGTTCCACTTGGGCGGGATCCGCCTTGATTTTTCTCAATTTACTCTCGAGCAATGTCACCAATTCAATATTTTCGCTGATGACGCGACTCAGCATTTTACCGGCGTCAGACACAATAACGTTCAAATCAACCACTTTCACCTCAAACACTTGCTTTCGGCCGAACGCAAGCAGCTGCCGCGTAAGCTCTGCGGCCCGTTCTCCCGCGCTCCGGATCTCCTCCACTTCTTTCCTGATCGATGGGTCTTCAGGCTTCGATTTAATGATTAAATCACTGTAACCGATAATCGCGGTCAACAAATTATTGAAATCATGGGCAATCCCGCCCGCAAGACGGCCGATCGCCTCCATTTTGACGGACTGCCGTGCAGTCTCTTCGGTTTTTCTGAGCTCTCCATAGAAACTTTCTATTTCGTCAAGCATGCCATTAACCGCCGCGGCGACACTGGCTATTTCATCCCTTCCTGTGAGAGGAACCCGAATCGAAACGTCCTTATTTTTTCTTATACGAATCAGCTGGCTGTTTAGCTGAGTCAATCTCGATAAAATCAGTTTTACGAGCAAAATCCAGATGAGACTGATAAAAACGATGCCGATCAAAACGGCAGAAACAATTAAAAAATTCAGACTTTTTTTCCCTTGTGCATAAATATCGCGGGGCATTTCCAATTTCAATATCAATGCAGGATTGCCGAATGAATCCTTGATCATCATATAACCGGCTATGGTTTCAGAGTCAACCGGCCGTATGAAAAATTCCTTTTCATCCTTAAGATTCATTCGGGCAAGCTCGAAATCCTGAGAAAATAACTTATCAGAGTAACGCTGAACCTGAATCTTAAAATGCATTCTTTGAGATAATCCGCTAATTTCATCGTCAACGAACAAACGTCCCATCACAAGCGTTCCGCGGCTTGGCTGTTTTTCCGATTCGTCGCTGGGTAAAATTGACAGAGCAGAAATTAACAGGGCTCCCTCTCTCAGCATAAGAATACCGGAGACCCCTTCCCGCTCTCCTCCCGGATTAAGAAGAAGGTCCTTGTTCTTCTGAAAAAGCTGCACAAGACGGCTTGAAGGAAAGAATACCCTTTCGTGCCCGGCATCATTGCCTATCCCAAAAACCAGATTTCCGGAAACATTAAATATCAGAATCAAATTAATATTGATCCGTTTGAACGATTCCAGATTCATATTGGATGATTCAAAATCCGTATTAAAAACCTCATCTTGACTCAACACGTATTGATACATGTCGTCCCATTCTGCCCAATCCCGTGTTATAAATCTCAAACTTTCGATTTCATATTCCAATTCGGCGGCAACCCGATCGAGATTCATCTTCATCTTGTGCTGCTCAAGTTCTGTGTAACTCTTCATAAACAAAGCGGAGGCAATCAGGTATAAAGCAAATATTGAAGCGAGTAGAGCGGTGCCGGTAATTAGCAGTGTTTTTTTAACGATTGTCATAATTCCTCTTACGCAGCCTTTCTGGCAGACTGTTGATGCCGTACGGCTTCCAAAGCTTCCCGAACTTTTCTCCGGAGTAATTCAGCGGTAAAAGGCTTCTGCAGAAAAACAGCCCCCTGCCGGATCAAACCTCGCTGCGCCACATTAAAATCTGTATATCCTGAAGTATAGAGATCTCCGATCGTTTTTCTGCGATTCCTGATCTTGTCTACCATCTCCCGGGCGCTTAATTTGGGGATTACAACATCTGTAAACACCAAATGAATCTCTCCGTTATACTGCTCGGAAATATGCAGGGCCTCCTCGGCATCCTTTGAACCAAATACCGTGTAGCCGATCGCTTCCAGCATTTCACGGATCAGTTTTCTGACATAATCATCATCTTCAACCAGAAGAATCGTTTCCGATCCTTCGGGCAACCCGGGTCCGGATTCATATCTTTCTCGTTCTTCCGTTCTTAAATTACCCTCGGCATGCGGGCTGACAGACGGAAAATAAATTTTAAACACTGTGCCGCGGCCGACTTCGCTATACACAAATATATTTCCTCCCGTTTGCTTTACGATGCCGTACGCCGTTGAAAGCCCCAGGCCCGTGCCTTTCCCTTTTTCCTTCGTGGTGTAAAAGGGTTCAAAAATCCTGTTCTGGACCTCTTTGCTCATGCCCGTTCCGGTATCTTCAACAGAAAGAAGAACATAGTTTCCCGGCATCAATCCCTTGTTTTGACAGGAATAAAATTTATCGATATTCACATTCTCCGTTCTGATAATAAATTTTCCTCCTTTAGGCATTGCATCATGAGAATTCACCGCAAGATTCATAATAACCTGTTCTATTTGCACGGGATCGGCTTTGATTTTCCACAAGTCCGGCTCGGTCTTAAGTTCAGGTTCAATATGCTCTCCAATCAGCCTGCGGATCATTTTATAAATATCATTAACCACCGAGTTTAAATCAATCACTTTGAGCTGCAATATTTGTTTTCTTCCAAATGCAAGGAGCTGCCGGGTCAGGCTGGATGCCCGCTCTGCTGCATTTTTTATTTCATTGATTTCCCCATATCTGGGATCATCCTTTTTGTGCGAGTTTAAGAGTAATTCACTATACCCAAGAATGGCCGTCAGCAGATTATTAAAGTCATGCGCAATGCCGCCGGCCAGAAGTCCGACCGCTTCCATTCGCTGGGCCTGAAGCAATTGGCTTTCCAGACTTTTAAGCTGCGTAAGGTCCAGCATGGCTCCCACCATCCGTACCGGACTGCCTTTTTCATCGTGAATCACATAACCGCGGTCCAGAACATATGCGTATGAACCGTCAGACTTACGGAAACGGTACTCATCCGACCAGTATTGCCCTCCGCTCTTAACCGTCTTTTTGATGTCTGAAACAACCCGATCCGAGTCTTCAGGATGAATTCTCGAATACCAGGAGGAAATGTCTTTCTCGCATTCTTCTTTACCATAACCGAAGTGTTTCGTGAAATTCTCATTCCAGTACAGAAGATCCGTGGTCAAATCCCAGTCCCAAACAACATCGCTGGTCGCTCTGGTCACCGCTTGAAACCGCTCCTCACTTTGCTTGAGATTTTCAATTGTTCTATTTTTCTCATCTTCGGAATTTTTCTTTTTCAATACATTGATGATCGAGGTGGACAAGTGTTTAATATTCGACTTCAAGACATAGTCGGCTAAACCTTCTTTCACAAATTGCACGGCGATTTCCTCAGACAATGAACCGGTTACCAAAATAAACGGGATATCTTTTTTACTTTCTTTGAGCAGGCGGAATGCTTCCATCCCGGTAAATTGCGGCATGTTGTAGTCCCCTAAAATGATATCGGGGTTAAACTCGTCAACAGAGTGAAGAAAATCCTCCCTGTTGCTGACACATCTGGATTCGAAAGGAATGGCTCCGTTCTTAATTTCGTGTTCCATCAGCTCCCAATCCGCCGTTTCATTCTCAAGAATAAGTATGTTTATTTTTCTTTTCATAGCTTATTCTCTCCTCGCTGGAACAGATATATTCGATAAGATGGCCGGATTTAAAAAAATCGTATGAGAAAATGCGGGAAAAAATAGGAGAAAAATAGGCAAACCTATAAGGCGAATCAGAAGGTATTTACCGGGAGGTTCCAGACAAAGCCGGCGAAAACGTCCTGTTTTGCTGCCATTGCTTGCTATCATTCTTTGCTCCCTACGGCACAATAACTCCCTTAACCTAAATCCTAACACTCTCTTAGGGAAATTGATAATAGGGCAGAAAGAGGCCTTTATGACTGCCCGAGGCGCTGTTCGAGATCATTCACCCTGTCTTCAAGGTCTTCCACCTTGCGCTTTAAATCACGGTCATCTGATTCAAGCTCTCCCACCCGCTCCTCAATGCTCGCTTCAGGATTCACAATATCCGAAGCGACCGGATCATCCGCGGGCTGGGCAAACCCTGTAAAACTGCAGGCAAAAATCAGCAAAAAAACCAGAAAACTGATCTTTTTCATATCTTTCCCCTTTCGGTTAATTCGAGCAAATATTGAAACAATTCAACATTATTCGCGTTTCCTGCCAAGTCATAAGCCCGGATCAAATTGGCCAGAACCCGTTTAACGACGGTAAATGCATCTACTTTCATTTGAATCAGTTGGCGGGTTGTTTCGGAAAATGATTCGTTAAGAGCCAAAAGAATATTTTCTTCCATAAACTTTCCGCCGTTGAAGCAATCGACTAAATACCGTTTGCCGTCAAATTCCGCGCGGGCAAAAAAATGACCCGGAAAATTGCATCCTTCAATTTCAATTCCCACCCGGTATCCTACCAGCATATAAACACAAGCGAGGCTGATCGGAATGCCCGTTCTCCGCTCGATGACATAAACCAGATTGCTGTTCTGGGGATTGTAATAATCGTGAATAGCGCCCTTGAAATGTTTGGCCTTAAAAAGGAAATTGCCGAGCTGACAAGCGTCTCTTCTGACATTGCTGCCGATGAATTCATTTGCCAATCTGTCCAAAACTGATTTTAATTTCACGGAATATGAAGGCGGATTTTGAAAATCCGCAATGAGCGAGAGGGCAAACTCAAGCTTTTCTTTTTCGCCCGGAATATTAAACCAGCCCGTCCATTCTTGCTTTAAAATCTGCTTCTCATGTTGATCGAGAAAATTCCGGAGCTTAATTTTCTGTGACGGATCCCGCCGGGAAAGGATTTCCAATTCTTCCTCCAGACCGGGTCCATAGGCCAAAAGCTCCTTCCAGATTGCGTCCTGTACGATTCCGGATTCATCATCGAGCAACTTCAACAAATGAGGCAGTTTATTGGGATCAGGCATAAATCTCCTTAACTGCTTATAATTATACTCTATAGGATAAAAATGAGAAAAGGATGGTCGGGCTGGCGGGATTCGAACCCACGACCACACGCACCCCAAGCGTGTGCGCTACCAAGCTGCGCTACAGCCCGATTGATTGGTTTAATTCAAGAGAATTAAAAGGATACCAATTTGGAAAGGCAAAATCTACGCCGTATTTTGGGCATTTTCGGCTTGCGACAGGAAACCCGCTCACGTCCATGGAACGGGCTTCCCGCCGTCTGAAACCGAAAATAATTTGAACCGCTTATCTCACCGCGTTTTTAAGCTCGGCTCCTGCTGAAAAAGCCGGAACTTTTTTCGCAGCGATCTGGATGGTCTGTCCCGTTTTCGGATTGCGACCGGTACGCGCTTTTCTTTTGCGAACCAGGAAACTTCCGAAACCGACGAGCTGGACGCGCTGGCCCTTTTTCAGAGCCCCTTTGATGGCGTCAAAGGTTGTATTGATCGTTTCCAACGCTTTGGCTTTGGAAATCTCCGTCTTCTTTGCGATTTCCTGAGCTAATTCCTGTTTATTCATTGTGTCACCCCCTTTCAATGAGAATTAAAAACTAAAAGTGAAAAATGAAAAATTTATGAAAGCGCTTTGCGCTTCTTTATTTTTTCATTTTTCATTTTGAATTTTACATTTGTTTTAACGGTGTCCCTGCGTTACCAAAAATTCAGACCGAAGTTTGCGGCTCATTAAAGCATGAACGGCGGACATCGCCGGTTTCTTCCCGGTTACGACCTGGTGAATTTCCTGAATAATGGGCATTTCCACCTGATACTTCCGGCCAAGCTCAATAGCCGCCTCAGTCGTTGAAACACCCTCAGCCACCATTTGCATGGAGCTTGTAATTTCTTCGACAGTTTTTCCCTCTCCGATCATGACTCCGACTTTCAAATTTCTTCCGAATGGCGAGAAACAGGTCGTAATCAAATCACCGATCCCGGCAAGCCCGAAAAACGTGTTCGAATGGGCTCCCATGCGGATTCCAAGACGCGCGATCTCGATCATTCCGCGCGTCATGAGCGCCGCCTTTGTGTTTTCTCCGAGCTTCAATCCGTCGGCAATGCCTACTGCCAATGCGAGCACATTTTTCAACGCTCCGCCCAGTTCCACGCCAATGACGTCATCGGAAGTGTAAATTCTGAAGTTTTCATCGCTGAAATTGTTCTGAACAAACTGGGAAAGCAATGTATTGCGGCTTGCCGCGACCACGCAGGTCGGAATTTGACGGGCCACCTCTTCCGCGTGCGAAGGACCCGAAAGGACGACCAGACGGGCATTCGGAACTTGGGCGGTGATAATTTCGGAAGGCCTAAGAAGCGTTTTCTTCTCCACGCCTTTGGCTACGCTGACGATCGTTTTTTCATCAAACCATGACGGCTGCGCCTTGTAGAGAACATTGCGTAAAAATTGGGTGGGAATAGCGAAAATAATTACTTCACCGAAATGAACGGCTTCTTCCAGATCGGAGGAGATTCTTATTTTTTTGCTTAAGGGGACTCCGGGAAGGAATTTTATATTCTCGCGTTTTGAATCAAGCTGGCGGGCATATTCGGCGAAAGCGCTCCAGAGAAGAACTTCCTTTCCCTGCCGGTCCAGCATCACCGCCAGCGCCGTTCCCCAACCACCGTCTCCCAAAACCGTGATTTTCAAGCTCAAACTCCGTGCTGAGTTGACAACATTTCAGGATGAACACGAGAAGCCTTGTCCCGCAAGGGAAATCAAGTGGGGCGTAGTATAACAACGGTCTCGAAACAGGTCAATGGGAATTCGAGAAAAAATTATGAGTGAAAAGCGCGGAGAACTTCTTCAGGAACACGGACCGGTTCAATACTCGAATTTACGAACACATGCGAGGAAGAACCTTCGGCAATTCTTTTTCCGGAATTTTTTTCGAATAGTTCATAGCCAAATCGAAGGGAGGTTTTGCCAAGTTTTGAAATCCAGGTGCGCACCGTCACTAAATCATCATAACGTGTCGGAGCCAGGTACCGGCACTGACAGTCGACAACTGCCAGAAAAATTTGTCTTTTTTCGATATCCGTGTAAGCAATGCTCTTGCTTCTAAAATATTCGGTGCGCGCCACCTCAAACCAGACAAAATAATTTGCGTAATAGGTCACGCCCATTTGATCGGTCTCCGAATAACGCACCCGGACATCCCAATCAAAAGTTTCCGTTTTGCTCATCTCTCCCCTCTCAACTTAAGAAGAACTCGGAAAAGAAAGGCTCCCGCCAAAATACCGGCGGCATCGGCCAAAAAATCTAAAAAATCCATATTTCTTGTCGGAACGAAGGATTGATGCCATTCATCCGTCGCGGCATAAATCAGGGAAAGGATGATGCCCAGGTTGAAATAGTTATATTTAATCCCTTCAACAGCAGAAGCACGCAAACTCAGAAAAAAAAGCCAGGGCATGGGGAGATAAATAATAAAATGAAATACTTTGTCGATATGAGTTATTTGGATTTGCTGCCCGGGCTGCTCGAGGCTGGATAGATAAAAGATAAAACCCAGATAAACAATGAGCGAAACCGTGTATAAAAGAGATTTGATATTAGACGAGCTCATATTTAATTTCCGCAGGATCCGGAGCCGGAAGAAGAATCTTGTTTCGCTTTTTTCTGATAGTCGGAAGACCGGTAATCAGTAATATAAAAACCCGATCCTTTAAAAATAAATCCCGCGCCAGAACCGATCAAACGGCTCACCGGCCCTTTGCATTTAGGACAGGTTTTCAAAGGCCCGTCCTTCATGCTTTGAAATACTTCAAAAACATGACGGCATTTACTGCATTCATAATCGTAATTGGGCATGATCAAGCATGCTCCTTTCAAACTAGAATTTCAGCTTCCCGAAAAAACCCTTTTGATCATCGATCTCTTCACCGCGCCGTTTCGCGAATTCGGCGAGCAGCTTTTTCTCATCCTCCGACAAATTCACCGGCACTTTGATCAAAATTTTTACCAGCTCATCACCGCGGCGGCCGGTGTGAACATCCGGAACGCCTTTTTCTTTCAGACGGAACACTTTGCCGTCCGGTGTGCCCGCCGGAATTTTAAGTTTCGTGTTTCCATCGAGTGAAGGCACATCTACGGAACCTCCGAGCACTGCCACGGTAAATGGAATTTCATATTCCAGAGCGATATCGTTGTCGATACGTTTAAATGTTGCGTGCTGACGGACATGAACAAGAATATAAAGACTTCCCCGGCCGCCCCCTCGCTCGCCCGCCTCGCCTTCGCCGGTGATTTTCAGCCGGGAACCCGTGTCCATTCCCGGAGGAATTTTAACGCTGATTTTGCGCATTTTTTCCCGGCGCCCCGAACCATTGCAATGCCGGCAGGGTTTAGAGATTCGCTCACCCTCGCCTCCGCATCTGGGACAAGTACGCGAAATACTGAAAAAACCCTGAGACATGCGGATATGTCCGGTGCCGCGGCATTCGGAACAGGTCTCACGCTTACTGCCCGGCCCCGCGCCGGAGCCGTCACATTCATCACATTTTTCAAGACGCCGCACATCCAGTGTGAAGTCTTTTCCGGCCAATACTTCTTCAAGAGTAATTTCAAGGCTGTACTGCAGATCCGAACCGCGCACTCCGCCCTGACCTCTTCCGCGGCGGCGGGTCGATGTGCCGAAGAAATCATCGAACAAGTCGCCGAAGATGTCTCCGAAATCGCGGAAGGAGTCCTGGAATCCCTCGAACCCGCTGAATCCGTGCCCTCCCATCGTATGACCAAACTGGTCATAGCGCATTCTCTGCTGGGGATCGCTCAAAACGGCGTAGGCCTCGGCCGCTTCTTTAAATTTATCCTCGGATTCTTTGTTCCCTGGATTTTTGTCGGGATGATATTTCAAAGCCAGCTTGCGGTATGCTTTTTTGATTTCATCTTCGCCGGAATTGCGGGATACCCCCAACACTTCGTAATAATCTCTTTTTTCGGTGCGCGCCATGTTTATGCTCTCTTACGTAATATCCGCATCCTTCTCGTCATTAATTTTCCTAGCCGGAACGGGTTTTCCGCCTTTGGAAATCCGTACTTTGGCCGGACGCAGCAGGCGCCCCTGATAGGTGTAACCTCCCTGAAGCTCATCCACGATGGTTTCCTCAGGAACATCCTTTTTCTCAACATCGCCGATCGCTTCATGCTGATGCGGGTCAAACTTTTTTCCGATCACGTTCTGGCGCTCGAGGCCATTGGATTTGAGCACATCGTATAAATGCTTCCGGATAATCTCAATCCCTTCGAGAATCGATTCGCGCGAATCCTTATGGGTTTTTGCATGCTCCAAAGCGCGGTCCAGACTGTCAAGGACCGGGAGAAACTCCTGGATCAGCCGTTCATTGGCGTATTTCATGAATTCTTCTTTTTCACGCACAGCCCGCTTCTTGGCATTTTCATAATCAGCGGCGGTGCGTATCATTTTGTCGCGCAGCTCTTCCAGCTCTTTAGACTTTGCCAAAAGACCATGATATTCTTCAGACGAAATTATCTTTTCACCTGAACCAGCGGCGTGTTTCTTATGGCCGCCTTCTGTTTTATTTTCATCCTTACCTGGAAACATAATCCGGTCCCTCCTTCACTAAAAGTAGCGGTAAAGCACATCCGCCATTTCACGAGCCATATATTCCACCAGCGAAATCACTTTCGGGTAATTCATGCGTTTCGGCCCTAAAACTCCGACGAGCCCGGTCGAATCGTCCTTAAGCTGATAGGTGGACGTCACAAGCGAGCAATCGCTGATATTCTTAAGCTGCCCCACGCTTCCGATATGCACTTTGATGCCGGCCGAATGGACATCCTCATCAAAAAGACGCACTAGATCCTGTTTCGAATCAAAAAGATTCAGCAATTTTCTGTTTTTATCCAAATCATCAAATTCCGGTTTGCCAAGCACATTTGTGGATCCCTCAAGAAAAATTCTGAGCTCTTGCGACACTTTGAGGCTTTCCCGGATCACCTTTACCGCAAGCTCATAAAAACGGGCCAAAGAATCGCGGCGTTCGCGCAGTTTAGCGCTAATCACGCCCTCCATTTTCCGGAAGGAAAGCCCTTCCAGCTCGGAATTCAGAAAATTTGCAAGCCGGTTCAGCGTTTCAAGATCTGTCGGGCTGTCCAACTCCATGGAACCGTGCCAAACCAGCCCGCTGGTTGAGATCCAAACAACCACCAAACGGGCTGCATCCACCGGAATTAAAGAGACTTTTTTGAAATGCTGCATTTCAAGCTTTGGAAAGACCACCAGACTTGCTTCATCCGTAAGGCTCGACAAGAGCTTTGATGCTTTGCGCATCAGATCGTCAATAGACTTGACGCGCTCTTGAAAAATGCCGGCCACTTTAGCAGCCATTTCGCGCGAAACCGCTTCGCGTTCCTGAAGATGATCCACAAAATAACGGTAACCCTTGTCTGTCGGAATACGTCCCGCGGAGGTATGGGGATGCATGATATAGCCGAGATCTTCCAATACCCCCAACTCATTGCGAATCGTAGCCGAGGACACTCCCAGGTCGGATATCTTAACGATAATCTGGGAACTCACCGGAACAGCGGAATTCACGTATTCGGAAATGACAATAGATAATATGTGCTTTTGACGTTCTGTCAGCATTCACGTAGCCTCATTTATTTTGCGGTCAAAACGAGGGAAACAAAATCAAATTTCTTCTTACGGACCTTCTCAAAATCATCCTGCTTGAGAAAGAAAGAGGAATTTTTAAACGGAATCTGAACTTCAACACCGGCGTAATCTTCAAATTCGTAATTCCGGAGCACCCTGGCTGCAAGCTGAAGCGTCTTGTCTAAATAATAGGCCACGTCATTAGGATTCTTCGAAGGCACCGTCTCAATCGCCGTCAGAATATCTTTTTCAGGAGGACTCGTTTTAAACTGAAAATATCCTTTTCCGCCCGCTTCCTGGGGCGCTTCTAATTTCAAGGGGGCATTTTCCTCTTTCTTCTCAACCAAAGGATTCTGATAAATGAACTCCGGTTTTACTTTGCCAAGAGTAGTCTCGATTCGCTCATCCGCAAATACGAGACCGCCCATTCTCCGGCTGATCTGCTGAGCAAGGAAATCGGCGAGCTTTACTTCATCCAGTTCAAAGCTTGACTGCCAGTTTTCAATGTTTTGATACAATCTTAATTCTTCCGGAAATTTTATTTTGTGAAGCTTTCCGTCTTCACCCACATATTCGAACGGAATCACCCGGCTAATGCGATATTGATTTCCCTGCTGAACGACCATAAACAGGTACTCGGCTCCGTATCCTGACGGCACCACAAACTGATGCTTCTCATAACTTTCTTTGGGCTCAAAATGCTCCGCCACCTTGATATAGACAAGCGTTTCGTTCTTTTTGAACGGTGTTGAACGGATATCAAGAATTTCAAATGAAAATTTTTTCTTGAACTGATTTTCAAGCAGATGGGAATAAAAAAAGGGCGATACCATATTCAAATTGGTGCCCGATATGAAATATTTGTCCAGAATCTCAACCACAGACATTTTTTTCATGTCCTCAAAAAGATTGTGAATGGGACGATGCCAAAGAACAGCCCGGTTGACTTTGAGATCATGATAGACACGGTCACGGTATTCATTCCGGGAAATGTCCCAAAATCGGACGCGCTTAATATCATTAACATGCCCGATAAGAATCAGCTCAATACCCGTCACTTCCGTGTCGGCCGCTTTGAGCACATAAAAATTGATAGGACGGCCGGTGCTCAGCATAACGCGTGATGTGGAAAAAAGCACGTCTTCGACTTTTTCCATGGCTTCAGGAGAAAACTGCAGAAGGCTCTCAAGATTCTGCACTTTTCCTGTCGCAAGCACGTGTTCAAAATCACTTGAAAAAAGCTGGCGGAGAGGCAGGTGAACGCCCAGCGTATTGCCTTCGAGTTTCACGTCAACGTTGTTGATTCCGTACTCTTTCAGGCAGATTTCCTTGATGGATTGCGCTACTTTCTCTTCATGATAGGTCTGATGACAACCCGGGAAAATACCGAGCGACGCAAAAAGAATTATGCTGTAAATCATCCCCCGTATTCTCATAGATGATCCTTGTCTAATAAAAAAGCCGTTTTTCTCCTGCTGCTTTGAGAAAAACGGCTTTGCGATTATTTCAATCCGAACCGAAACCGGCACCGGCGCCTTATTAATTGGCCGAAGGTTCTTGTTTCGCCTGCTTCTTTTTTCCAATCAGTCTCGGATTAGCTTTGCCGTATTCATTAAATATGGCTTCGATTTCGTCAAACTCAAGCTCCTGGCGCGTCAGCAATTCATGGGCGAAACGCTCAAAAATCTCGTTTTCTTTGCGCAGCAGATCTTCGACTTCCTTCAAACACTCCTGAATGATACGGTTTGTATCGTCATTCAGCTTCACTTTTACATCATTAGAAATTTGCGTTTCGGGAATCATCGTGAAATCACCCAATAAATTTGACGGTCCCATACCCAGTTTCCATACCATGTTATGGGCAATGGCCATGGCCTGCTTGAAATCAGCCGCGACACCGGTGGTGGTCGTGCCAAATTTCACTTTTTCGGCAACATAACCCGCGAGAGCCGATTTTACGTTGGCCAGAAGCGTTTCACGGTCCTGACTGAAATATTCCTCACGCGGAGTGTGATGCACGACACCCAGAGAAGATTTTCTGGGAATAATCGAGGCCTTAAACACGTCATCAATCGGATGCAGAAGATACGTGACGATAAGATGCCCCGTTTCATGATAAGCGGTCATCTCGCGCTCTTTCTCATTCATTTTCACTTTCTGCTTCACACCCAGTTCAATGCGCTCGATGGCTTCCGAAATTTCTTTCAGGCTCACGACATCTTTTTGATTGCGCGTGGCGATCAAAGCCGATTCTTTTACAACATTTTCGATCTCAGCAGGACTTTTTCCGACGGCTTTACGCGCAAGCCGCCCAACGTCGATGGAAGCTTCGTGCTTCACTTTTCCAAGATAATAACGGAATAATTTTTCACGGCCTTCAAGCCCCGGCTTGGTGATATAAACCTTGCGGTCAAAACGCCCAGGACGTATCAGCGCTTCGTCCAAAATTTCTTCGGGTGCGTTGGTGGCGCCGATCACAATAATGTTTTCCTGCTTGGCACCCAGACCGTCCATTTCAACGAGGAGCTGATTTTGTGTGGTATTGGTTTCCTGGCCTCCGAATTGATTGAACGTACGTTTGTGTCCCATCGCATCCAATTCATCGATGAAAATGATGCAGCCGCCGAATCCGTAGGCAAGCGTTCTGGCTTTCTTGAATAACTGTCTAATGCGTGAAGAACCGACACCCACGAAAATCTCGTTGAATTCGCTGGCTGCCATAGAAATGAACGGCAATCCCGCTTCAGTGGCAATCGCTTTGGCCAAATAAGTTTTTCCGCAGCCGGGAGGACCAATCATCAAAATACCGCGCAAAATTTTTCCGCCGATTTTTTTAAGCCGGGCATGATCCTTAATAAGCTGAACCACTTCCCAGGCTTCTTCTTTCGCCTCGTCGATGCCGACCACATCGGAAAAACGGATGTTCACATCCTTGCCGCTGATGTCTTTTTTTTCGGTTTGTGTCAGACCCCCGCGCAATACCACTTGATACATAAAAACGAATACCGCTGCGTGCACCATACCGAGCAGAAGGGAAAGAGGCATTTGAGCCAGGGTAATATTGCGGTAAAAACTCTCAAGGGAATACATGCCCCAAATCGATAAAATTATCAGGACGACAATGGAAAAAACCACCAGAATCTTTGTTTTATGGTTCATCCAGTGCATTTTAAGTCTTCGTTGAATATTCATTGCTGCCTCTCCTTCTTTCCCAAATACGTATTATCTAGAAGTAGTGATTCAAGTAAATATTATCGTCTATTTCTGCGGTCCCACTTAATAATTTTCTTCTTCCCAATCGCCCCATTCGGATTCTTCTTCAAAGTACTCTGTTCTGCCTCTGTCGGCAAAAAATCCGGAAGTATCTCCTACTTCATAGCTCACCAGAACAGGATGTTCGTTTTCGTTCTTTAATTGCGCCGGTTTTTCTTCCGTGGTCGCCCGGCTCATTATTTCGTTATATGTTGTCGCCAGAGCGTCTTGCCCACCGGCATTCAAACATAGGAGCGTAACTATAAATGCAAATCTTATACCTGATTTCTCAATCATGCTTACCTGCTTTTTCCTCTATAAAATATACCACAAATTAGCTCTATAGAGGAATTTAGAGGATTTTGTGCCTTTTTCGCACAAGAGACCGGCTAACTTTATTTCATACGGACTGACATTCTAATTAATTTAACAAAGTATTTAGCTCGAATAAAACTAACATACTATACTTCATAAGTCAATTTAATCAGACTCACCTTACATCTTAAATATTCGAAATTCTTCATAGAATGTAACTTATTTTATTGATGGAAGTTATGAGTAGCTTTCTCACGGATATTTCCCGTCAAATACTTCCCTGTAAAAGAACGCTTCACATCAAAAATACCCTTTAAGGGGCCGCAATAAAGCACCTCTCCGCCCTTATCCCCTCCCTCGGGTCCAAGGTCTACAATAAAGTCAGCGCACCGTATGACATCCAAATTATGCTCAATGACGATCAGAGAGTTTTCCCGTGCAACCAGCTCATCAAATGCTTTAATCAAAAATTTGATATCGTGATAATGAAGCCCGATGGTAGGCTCATCAAAAACATAGAGCAAATTGCTTCGCGACGTATCCACAAGCTCCAACGCAAGTTTTAGACGCTGCGCTTCGCCGGCTGAAAGCGTGGTAGCGGACTGTCCGAGCCTCAAATATCCGAGCCCCACCTTTTTAAGCACGAGCAATTTTTCAACGAGTTTCTTATAGTCATGAAAAAATTCTATTGCTTCCTCGACGGTAAGATTCAATACTTGATGGATATTTCTCCCTTTAAATCTTACGTCAAGAATATGCTGCTGATAACGCGTCCCGCCGCACTTTTCACACTCGATGAATACATCCGCCATAAAATGCATTTCAACACGGATTTTTCCGTCGCCTTCGCAGGTTTCACAGCGGCCGCCGGGAACGTTAAATGAAAACGCACCGGCTCCGAGATGCCTGCGTTTTGCGTCCGGCGTTTGAGAGAAAATCTGACGGATATCATCAAAAGCCTTAAGATATGTGACAGGATTGGAACGGGGCGTACGGCCGATCGGCGACTGATCGATCAAGACTAAATCCGTGATCAGATCAAACCCCTCAATCCGTTCACAGACACCAACATCGGAAACGGGGCGTCCTTTATAGCGGAGGTAATTATTATAGAGTACATCATATAAAAGCGTGCTTTTACCGGAACCCGAGACTCCCGTAACAGCACAGAATTGCCCCAAAGGAAATGACACGTTAATCTTTTTTAGATTATGCTCTGCGGCTCCGAAAACCGATATCGTTTTCTTTTCATCTTTATCATCGCGGGAAGCCTGTCCGAGAACCGCGGAATGTCCGTCAAACTTTTTTCTTAAATTGATTGTGCTGTCACGCTGTATTTTTTCTTCCCCCCGCAGATATTTTGCCGTCAAAGATTCTTTGCTTTTCAATAATTGCGCCGGATTTCCTTGAGCGATAATTTTCCCTCCCATGGCGCCGGCGAAGGGCCCCAAATCAATCACATGATCAGCCATGCGGATCATGGACTCGTCATGCTCCACAACGACCACGGTGTTGCCGAGAGAACGGAGTTCTTTAAGCAAATTGATTAAAAGCTGATTGTCCCGCTCATGAAGCCCGATGCTCGGCTCATCCAGTACGTACAGCGTATCGACGAGACTGGAACCAAGGCTGGTGGCCAAATTAATGCGCTGCGCCTCTCCGCCCGACAAGGTTCTTGAGAGACGGCTAAGCGTCAGATAGGACAGTCCCACATCATTCAAGAATCGGATTCTTTTTTTAAGCTCGAGAAGCACGGGTCCCATAATTTCATTTTCATGGGCCGTAAGCTTCAGGCCGTTAATAAAATGCTGCAGCTGCTCAAGAGTCAGCTGGCTCAGCTCATAAACGTTTTTTCCGCTTACCCTGACCCTGAGCGCTTCGGGTTTAAGCCGGCTTCCGCCGCAGGACGGGCATAAAAAATATCCCCGGTATTTGCTCAGGAAAATGCGCACGTGCATTTTGTATGTTTTTTTTTCGAGATAGGCAAAAAACTCTTTCACGCTGAAATAATCGTCTCCCGGATCTTTTCCCGCTCCGTAAAGAATAAGGTTCTGCTGTTCATCCGGCAAATCCCGGAACGGCTGGTTCCAGGAAATGTGTTTTTTCTGCGCGTATTTTTTGAGCTGCCCGAATTCCCAAGTCGTGCTCGGCTTTGTCCATGGTTCAATTGCGCCATCAGCGAGCGACTTCCCGCGGTCAGGAACCACAAGATTCCAGTCAATATCAATCGTACGGCCGAATCCCTGGCATTCGGGACAAGCCCCAAGCGGACTGTTGAATGAAAACATATGCGGCGTAGGCGCGGGATAGCTCAGTTTACAATAGGCACAGTGGAACGAATTTGAAAAGGCCGTTTCCTTCCAGTTTTTGAGTGAAGTGTTTTCCTGCGGTAATGCCGCTGTTTTTTCAGGAGATAGTAAAACTGTCAGAAACCCTTTTCCGTACCGGTAACCCAGCTCCAAAGATTCGATGAGACGCGGCTTTTTTGATTTTTCCAGCTGAATCCGGTCAACAACAATCTGCACCGAATTATTTTCCGCCTCTTCGAAAACAGCAGCCGTAAGCGGTTTCAGCGATCCTTTCACTAAAGCCCTCAAAAAGCCTTGTTTGGTAAGTTCCCCGAGAAACTCCTTGGCATATTTTCCGGATCCGTCCCCCGTTTTCAGCGGGAATAAAACAATGCCGGCATGCCCTTCAGATTCGGATAAAAGCTTTGCAGCACACTTCTCCGGCTCATCAATCTCCACGATCCGGCCGCAGGATGAGCAATATGTCTTTCCGATACGCGCAAAAAGAATTCTCAAATAATCGTTGATTTCAGTCTGAGTTCCTACAGTAGACCGTGCATTTGAGATAGGATTTTTCGCCTCAATTGCAATGGCCGGAAGAATCCCCGTAACTAGGTCAAGATCGGGTTTCTCCATACGCTCAAGAAATTGGCGGGCATAGGCGGACAAAGACTCCACATAGCGTCTTTGCCCTTCTGCGTAAAGCGTATCAAAAGCCAGAGAGGATTTTCCGGATCCGCTCACACCAGTAATCACCAAAAGCTGGTTGTGAGGGATAGTAACGTCGATATTCTTCAGATTGTGGGTCCGAACCCCTTTAAGCACAATTGCGTTTTCGGACATGTCATAAACCCCTTAGACAGGAAATTTACAGCTTAGTAAACAGGGTATTATACAGGAATTTCTGGCAGGAAAAAAGGAGGGAAAAAGTTGAAATTGCGTGGTTTGGGTAGGGGCGATCCCAACGGGTCGCCCGTTTCCGTGAAGGGCGACCCGTTGGGATCGCCCCTACTACCGGTTCATGAATTGCTTGATCGAAAGCATAAGGTCATCAATCCCGATAATAGTTTGTGAATCCGGATCAAGTTCCACAGCCGTTCGATTACGCTCCAAGCGCCTTAGACGGAATGTGGCTATTCTCTGGTCCATCGGGCCAAAAGGATCAAACCATTTCTGATTTACGGCTTTGATCATACCTTCACGCTTGTCGGTTTCGTATAAAGTCCAGTCCCCCGTGTTAAGAATTGCATCGAGCACTCTGAGATAAGTGTAATCGAAGGCTTTATTGAAAATAAGCACTTCATCGCGGGACGGGAAAACGGTTTTAGCCGTTGTTTGGGAAACTTTACGCGCTTCATTCACGCACCCGGGAAGCAGAAACGACAGACCGATAAACAACACCATAAAAACAAGTCTGTTTTTCTTCAGCATTTGTCGCATAATCATAAAGCCTCCGTTTTAAAATTCTCCCGTCAAACGAACATAAAAACTATTCCACTCAAATCCGGCTTCGGGCGTAATTCCGTCCTTGAAGTGGCTGAAATCATATCCCAAAGTCAAACGCAGGTATTCCGCTAAAATACGGTCCACTTCGAGCACGAAGCCCATTCTCTGATCATCCGCGGCGCTTTCCTGATACAGCAGGCGGAATTCGGCAGAAAGGTCCCATTCCCGCGTGACGTGAAAATTCAGGCGCGGCGCCCAAAGATATTTATCGACGGCATTGTTCTGCCCGGAAGCCATGTCAAAACGGGCGTGGCGCGCGGCAATTTTCTGCACTATTTGAAAATAACGGTTCAGATCATAAGCCCCCTCAAGAGCGACGGTGTGGGAATATTGGTCAAGCGGGGTCGTCCCCTGAAATTGAGCATTGATGCCTTTGTCACGCAAGTAGGTATAGCGGGTCAGGAAGCTGAACCGGTCCCATTTCACCGGGCGATAAGCCGCGCCGATGTTAAACTCGGTAAAATAGCCGGCGCTCTGCTCCAGAGTAAGATTTCTTGTTTTCGATGTGTTAAAACGGCTTTTGAGCGTTAAGTCATCGTTAAATTTATATTCTGCAAAATGCGAGAAAAGATACTGACGGTTTTTGATTTGATCCACGTCATAGCGCAGTTCCCATTTAAACGCGGTTTTAAGTCTTTTTTGATCGTTATAGGCGATGGTCATAGAAGGCGCATTTTCATTAATGGGCTTCTGATTCGGGATTTCGTCCAGATAATTGCGCTCGAATGTGGCCGCGATATTCCATTTGTCTGCGAGCTCCACATCATAGCCAAGCAAGTTCTGCTGGTTCAGATCAATGGCCTGATTTCCGGTATAACGCCTTTCCGTGTAAATGCGCTGATGCTCGTTAATATTGCGCGTTGTTCCGACCGCGGTCAGCACGCTCGATTCACCATTGCGTTTATTTACCACTCCCAGGTTAGAATATACCTGAGTGCGGTCATCCACCTGGCGCTGAATTCCGATCAAGGTGGAGTCTCCGATATTACCCACCGTCTGTTCAAAAGTGCCGATGGTTTTGTCATCGAGCATGCGCATTTCCGCGCCGGCACCGATCTGATTATTATCGGTACCGCCCATGCTCACCTGCCCGCGTATAAACGGTTTGAACCATTCCAGAGCCTGATACCCTATTTTCAAACCGATGGCGTTGTCGAAAACGCCGCTATCCAACGCGTTGTTCACGGCACGGAAAGGATTGTCGACATCGGCATTCTGATGCCGGTACTCTGCCGTAACATCCCATTTTCCGCGCGCGTACAGCCCTTGAAGTGTTGTGGTACGCTGTCTTTCCGGATCAAAAAATGCCTGCGACACTACGGATACCCTGGGCGCAATCAGCTCCAAGTGATCCTGCCGCAGCCTTAAATGTAAATGATCCGTCACACGGTAGCGCACATCAATGCCGTATTTACGAGTGCCTGTTTGGCTGGCCAGATCCGGCACCGCATATCCCGGCGTCAGCGACGTAAAATAACCCGAAAGATCGGTGCGTTTGCCGATTTTCGTCTCGCCCTTGATGGTATAGGCTTCACTGCGGTTCGGCGTGCCGGTCGGAAAGTCCTGGAAACTCAATCCGCCGTTGAATGAAACCGCCGCGAGATTCTGAATATTGGAAGTTTCCGCCACTTCCCCGATAATTCTCGTGTTCTCACCCAGCCTCAATGTTCCGTCAACACCGCGGACAATATAATCGTCGGCCGTAGCCATGGCTGTCTGCCGCACGTAGGTGCCGCCGATTTTCAGATTATCGCCGGCATGGGTCCAGCCGCGCGCGCCCCGGGAATTAAAATTGAAATTAGACTGGGTCTCGTATTCGTAATCGGCGACAAGCACAACTTTGTTTCCGTTTAGAATCTCATTTTGAATAATCGTATCGGTGAAAGTTACGGAGGTAACGGGACGGTACATAATAATACGGCCGGCCTGATAATCGATTTCGTAATCCTCGCCTTCCACAAGGTCTTTGGAAACGATGGGGATATTCTGAATTTTATCGCGCACCTCAATGCGGAGTTTGTCGCTGCCCTCAATGACAAGGCGGCGTCTGAGATAATAAACAGAACCGCCGGTTCCGAAGAATTCGTTATGGTCTGAAGCCTGCCGGGCGCTGGCGCTGAACACGGTAAACCCGGCTTTCGGATCCCCGTACTTTGTGGTAGAAAGCGTTTCGAAATGTCCTTTTGCGCCTGAAATCGTACGGTTGTAGGGCGTTAATTCCGTATCTTTGAAGTCCGTATTGATGGAACCGTATTTGAAGAAGGAACGGTCCGATTCAAGCAGAATATAAAAACGCTCCTGCGAATCTGTGGCCTCCCAATCAATCATGGACTGATCGCCATAAACAGGATAATAGGCGTCGGGGTCCAGGTTGGTAAAGAGCTTCGATAAATTCCGGTCCGGCTCGCGATTGTCAGTATCCATCGCAGCGGTCACAAGGAGATTGCCTTTGATTTTTCCCTTGACATAAAACGCGATGCGGCCTTCCTGGAAAAAAGCATCGCGGAACTGGTCCTGCTCCCCAAGGGTAATATAGCTCCCCTTCACTACATTATAGCCGAGCTCGCCTTCCGCTAATCCGACCAGGAAGAAATACTTGTCCTTCACATCCACATCTTTGGAGTAATGAATGGTCTCGCCTTCTTCGTTGCTGGTTGAAACAATCACGTTATTCTTTCCGTAAGGAAGATAAACCACTTCTTCAAAAGTTCCGTCGGATTTCGGCATAACTTTGCGGTTGTTGATCATGACGTCGCGGCCTTCCTGAACATTGCCGCGTACCATCACCATGCCCTGGCGCGTAAGCGGAATACTGCGTTTGCCTTCTTTCATCACGCCGAAAAACCCCGTATCGGTATACGGCTGGTTAAGATTCTGACCGTCGCCCGTCACTTTACTGATTACGCGAAAATTCTGCAGGTTCGTCCAGTCTTCATGATTGTCCTTATCGGCAACAATCAGACGGTAGGAATAATCTCCCGGCGCGAGCACTTTCTCATTATCTCCGATGCCGGACCACGGAACTTCAGCCGGCGGCTCACCTTCTCCGTAACCGGTCCAGATAAGTTCTCCGTACTCATTGCGAACCTCGATGCGCCAGTCAGTAATCACGGATCCGTAATTGGTATCAAGATGGAAAACGGGATTCACCTCAAAAACACCCATGCCCAATTTCAGATCGCCCGGCGTCATCCAAATATTTAAAACAGGGTTGTTGTCGTCATAATACTGCGAAACATAGACGTTGAAATCCTTCTGGTATTTTTCGGGAACCTGTCCGGGAGGTAATTTGACGGCAAAGCTGACTTTGCTGAGCATGCCGGGCGTAGTTTTAAACAGAAATTTTTCTTCAGTGATGAATTTTGTGCCGGGCGGCAGTGAATGGCCGTCTATTTTAACGATATGCCTGTTCTCCCTTAAAGCCGGAACGTGGTACTTTCCGTCTTTATCGGTATAAACCACAACACCGGTTTCCAGAACAAGACGCGCGTTCGGGATGCCTTCTTCCCCTTCATCCTGCACGGTGTTTTCGTTTTTATCGTTGAACACTTTTCCCATCAATGTGCCCTGATCAAACACCGCATCGCCGATGATCAGCACCGGAACAACGGTTGTATTGCTGACCGTAACGCCGGTCAAAGTGTTCTGAAGCGAAAAGACCATGTCATAAACCTGACCCACAGTCACACCGCTTGTAACCAAAACCTGGAATGTCACAAAACGCGAGGAGGCCGCGGCAAGCGGGCCGTTGAAAGGAATAGTGTAATTGGAACCCAATTTACCGGGAACAACAATGATTCCGTCGGTTTGAATGCTGTTTCTGACCACATCCAATCCGAAAGGAATGGTCATCTGAAGCGCCGCCGCCGGAATGGCTACGGCCGTATTGTTGGAAACGGTCATGGTTACCGAAATCAACTTACCCGGCCACGCCTCAACATTATTAATAGGAACCGTCAAACTGACGGGGAATTGCTGAAGAACACCGGCGCCGTTAAATTTTAGAATGTTAGCGCGCACATTATCATAAACAATATCGCCGGCACCCAAACCGCCGTCCAATTGATTGGTAAGCACTAAACGGGCGTAGGATGTTCCGGAAGGAGCGATTCCCTGAACACTAAATGCGGCAAAAGCTGCGCCTGTATTGGCAGTAGTAATTGGAATTGTATTCGCGGCACCAATTAAAGTCCCTGCCTGATTATAAAACTCAATCCGTCCAAATCCGCTGGCATCCCCGGGAGCACCTGCCATATTCGGAGTGCGGGCATCAAATGTCATTGATACCGTGTCTCCCTGCGTCACGCCAAACACATCCTGAAAACAGCCCGAAACAAATCCGCCGAAAGCATTCTGATACATCGAAGCAATCCCTTGAGTCAAAAATGGAACACCGATAGGACCCGGGGCTACTGTAACACGGTCAGCGACAGGTCCTGCTCCGGTAGTAAACGACGTCCAGTTTGCCGCCGAAGTTCCGGCGCCTGCATCTTCAAATCCGAAATTGATCACGCCGGGAAGAACCTGGGCCTGGGCTTGTTTCTGAGGCAGAGGGCCCGCCAAAGAAAACAGGAACACAGCCGACATCAACAGACAGACGGCTTTTGTTCTGCGGTTTCCTGCGTTTAGATTTTTCGAAAACAAAGTTGTGTATTCCATGAAATCCTAGAAACGGTTGAGTGAAATGTTGACGCCCACGCGGTAATCGCGGTCGGGCACGCTGGACGGCGGCTCGGCTTTCGTGTACTGCGCGCCCCCGTAAGCAATGTATTCCCCGAAAATTTTAAGACGGAACAGCCACTGTGAATTTAGGAAACGGTAACTGCGGAACGGCATAATTCTCATGCCGGCGCCGATGAAATACCGGTTTTCAAAAAAGAAGCTGTGGCCGGAATTAGCCACCTGGTCAAACATACAGTAAGGCATGAAAACAAGTTCATCGTTGATGGGATTTTTAGGAAGCGGAATTCTCGGCCATTTAAATCCGATTTTGCCGGCATTGTTGAAAATGAACGCATCGAAATCGTCATCCGTCGAAAAGTCGGTTTTGCGGAAACGGTTGTTCATGAACAGCTCGCCCCACAGCCAAGTATCCGGATTTCCTTCCTTCGGCATGTCAATGCCCCATTCCTTGAAGAAGTCAAAACCGGCTTCCACATCATGGTCGCGCGAGAAAAGAATGATATCTTTGATCGGTTCGCGCCGTTCGTAAACGACGTAGGTGCGGAAGTTCCTGATCCAGTCTGTCCAGACGGATTCGGCCAGTTTTTTATTGAGACGGAAAGGACGGTATTCAATGCCGGCTGCAAAATCTACGGTGCTAGCAAACGCCCGTCCGTTCGTTTCACCGCGCACCGTGGCTTCTATATATGGATCAATGCTGGATCCCAAAAATTTAAGGCCGCGGATCACAATGCGGTTATTGAAAAATCCGACCTGGGCATTAAAAGAGCGGCTGTCGAGATTGGTGTTGCGGTAAGTACTTTCACCGACGGACTGATACAGATACCAGTCTTCTTCGGGATATTTGCCCCAGAACCTTCGGGGATTAATCCCGTCGTAAGCGCCGAAGAAAATGTCCTCTTCCTGCTGGAAGTTGGGTTTGATGATAACCGGCTCTGCTTCAAGAGCGGCTTCGTGCTCCACTCCGGTGTAGCTGGCGGCGTACTGCTTGGCATCCTGAACGCTTGCAGAAAAATTACCTCCCGCGGCCTGGATTTCTTTCTTCACCTGATCAATAGCAGCTTGAGCCTCTTCGAGATTTGAAAATGCCAGATGTCCGACAAAATAAAGCGAAGACAGCTTTTGATTCTTATTCACCAGGGTAACTTCGTTAATCGTTACACCTTCATCAGTAATCGGTTTTGTGTATTTCTCAAAATATTCGCGTGCTTCATCGATGGTCTGAATGTCTTTGAGAATGCGCGTCTCAAGTACCCCATCGTTATATCCCGTAACAACCGAAAAAAGCGAATTCCAGCTGTCTTCCCTCTGCTGGGTAACAATAAAATCGGCGCAGTCATAAGTGGCATATTTCAAGCGAAGTTCGTGGGGAACATAAAAAGCATTTTGGAATTGATTGATGGGAGGAGGAACCGGGACCGCTGTTTCCGCTTTGGGTTCGTCAGAAAGTTGCGGCTCTGTCTTATCTTCGGATTGCGCCAAGGCAAACGGGACATTCAGCGCGAAAAATAAAGAAACGAGCAATGGAAACATTGCGGCTGGAAAAAAACGAAAAGCTGCGGGTTTTTTGCGGTTGCGTTTACGATCCATCGCTGGTTTTGAACTCCGATCCATAATCACCCGGTGTTAGGATGCCCGTGGAAATCCGTGAAAATCTACAATCCCAGAACGTCCTGCATGTTATAAAGGCCGGACCGTTTATCGTAAACGAATTCAGCCGCCCGCAATGCGCCTTGCGCAAATGCGTCACGGCTTGAAGCGCGGTGAGTGACCTGAACTATTTCACCCTGCGTCATGAAACTGATTGTGTGATCTCCCACGACATCCCCGCCGCGAATGGCGTGAATACCAATCGTTCCGGGTTTACGTTCACCGGTAAAACCTTTGCGGCCAAAAACGGCCGACTGATCCAAATCGATTTTGCGTCCCTTTGCGACGCGCCGCGCAATTTCTAGAGCGGATCCGCTCGGTGCGTCATTTTTGAAACGATGATGCACTTCAACGATCTCACAATCGTAGCTGTCATCCAGCTGCGCCCCCAGCATTTCAGCCAGCTTGAACACGATGTTCATGCCCACACTCATATTGGGCGCCTGGACAATCGGAATTTTTTTTGCGGATTCGGCAAGCTCCTCCATTTGAGTTTTGCTCAAACCCGTGGTTCCGACCACCATTGCTTTTTTCGCCTTAACTGCTTCTTTCACATGCTCCAACGTCGCGTCAGGCTGGGTAAAGTCAATGAGCACATGAGCCCGTCCGATAATATCAGAAAGGTTGGATGAAATCGATACTTTTTGCTTGCCATTGCCGCTTCCGGACAGGGTCATTTCCTCTCCCAAAATCGGGCAATTCTTGGATTCGATAGCGCCCACAATTTCGAAAGTACTGTCCTGGCTGGCCAGATCCAGAATCCTAGAACCCATACGGCCAGCCGCTCCGCAAACGATCAATTTAATATCGGAATTCTTTTTTTCCAAAGCACTCTCCCCTGCTATGCTTTTATCTTCTTTTTATCGGCAAGAACGCCCAACTCCAAAAGTACTTTACGGAGCTTTTCTTTGTTGTCTTTTGACATAGAACAAAGCGGCAAACGGTACTCCTCGCGGATTTTACCCATCATCGCCAGAGCCGCTTTCACCGGTATTGGGTTGGTTTCGATGAACAGCACTTTAGCCAAACCCAGCATTCTGTAATGCAGCTCACGCGCTTCTTCAATGTCCCCTTCCAAGTAGGCATGAATCATACGCCGGCTTAAATCGGGAACCACGTTCGCGGTCACGGAAATCGCGCCCTGCGCTCCGAGTGAAAGCATCGGAAGCGTCAATGAGTCTTCCCCCGACAAAACCGTGATCGGGCACAGCGACAAAATCTGGCTCACCTGATCCAGACTTCCGCTGGCTTCTTTGATGGCGACGATGTTATCAATTTTTGAAAGACGCGCGACAGTCTCGGGAGAAATTGAAACTCCCGTTCTTCCCGGAACATTGTAAAGCACGAACGGAATATCCACTTTTTTCGCTAAATATTCGTAATGGCGGAACAAACCTTCCTGAGTGGGTTTGTTGTAATACGGAGTCACGACCAGCACTCCGTTACCTCCGATTTTTTTGGCATGGCGCACCAGTTCAATGGCTTCTTCCGTGTTGTTGGAACCGGCGCCGCAAATCACGGGAACCCGTCCTTTCACATGATCGACGACAAATGAAAGCACGGATTTGTGCTCGTCATGCGACATGGTTGCCGATTCACCGGTGGTTCCGCACGGAACTATCACGTCAGTTCCGCTGGCGAGATGAAAATCTACGAGCTTGCGCAATGTACCGAAATCTATTTTTCCATTTTTAAACGGGGTGACCAAAGCCACCATTGAACCTTTAAACATTGAACTCTCCTTTAACCCCCAATCCACTCGCCGCGGAATGAAAAATGCGCTTTACCCTCCAAATGAACATTGGTCGGAAAACCGCCTTTGATCTCAAAATAAACATGAATCACTTCCCCGCCGGTCGTGGTCACTTTAACGGGAGATTTTACCTTATGCAGCACGGCAGACACAATACTGGAAGCGGTCACGCCGGTTCCGCAGGCCAGCGTTTCGTCTTCGACGCCGCGCTCGTAGGTCCGTACATGGATTTCATGAGGCCCGTTCACTTCGACGAAATTAACATTGGTTCCGCGCGGAGCGAATTCTTTGTGCTGGCGTACGGCCATACCCACCTCACGGACGGGATATCCTTTGAGTTTGGACGGAAAATGCACCGCATGCGGCACACCCGTATTAACAAACGACAAAGTCATCTTCGATCCGTTCGCCACCAGATTAATCGGGGAACGAAAATCTTTCGGTTCCGTCAAACGCACTTTGATCCAGCCATCCTTCATCTCGCAGCCGATAATTCCGGCAAGCGTTTCCATGGTGAACGGAACCGGCAGCCCGAGAATTTCATGCGCGAAACGGACAATGCACCGCGATCCGTTGCCGCACATTTCGGCTTCGGATCCGTCGGCGTTAATGATACGCATTTTAAAATCGGCCTTGTCGGATTTTTCGATCAAGAGCACGCCGTCCGCACCCACGCCGAATTGGCGTCCGCAGATTTTCCTCGTGAATTCTTTCACGTCGGAGATGAACGGTTTGCGGTGATCAATTACCACGAAATCGTTTCCTGATGCCTGCATTTTATAGAAAGTTAGGTTTTTCATAATCAGCGTTCAGCGTTCAGCGTACAGGTCTTTTACTGACCGCTGTACGCTGAGCGCTGTCATTTTAAAAAACTTGGTATCATCTCTCCTTTAATCAAATCCGCAAACGATTCCCGTTTCCGGACTAATTCAAATTTGCTCCCCGACACCATCACTTCGGGCACACGGGGGCGTGAATTATAATTTGACGACATGGTAAACCCGTAAGCGCCTGCGCTCATGAACGCGATCAAATCGCCCGTGCCGAAATCAGGCACATTCCGGTCTTTCGCCAGAAAATCTCCCGTTTCGCAAACGGGCCCGACCACATCGGCTTTGATGCGTTTTAAGGATTCATTTTTCATAACGGCAAGCACCTCATGATAAGCTCCGTACAAGCTCGGACGGATCAAATCATTCATCGCCCCGTCGACCACGATAAAGTTCTTTGTCTGCGTCTTTTTCGTATAAATAACACGGCTGACAAAGATGCCGGCATTACCGCAAATAAACCGGCCCGGCTCAAAAATCACCTGAAATTTTCTTCCCTGAAGCAACGGGAGAATTCTCGACGCGAACTCATCCGCGGTCTGCGGTTTCTCATCGGAATAGATAATCCCCAAGCCGCCGCCCAAATTCAAAAATTTAATCTTCGCACCGTTTTTCTCCAGCTTCGCCATAAAAATCAGCACCTTACGGAACGCTTTCACGAAGGGATCCCCCATCGTAATCTGAGAGCCGATATGCACGTGAATGCCGCACAGGTCAATGTGGTGATAACGTGCTTTATCAAGAAACACCGCTTCGGCCGTATCGAGCTCGATGCCGAATTTGCTCTCTTTTTTCCCCGTCGTGATGTAAGAATGTGTCGATACTTCCACATCCGGATTCACGCGCAGAGAAACATTCACTTTTTTCTTGAGCTTGCCCGCAATTTCATTGATGGCAACGATTTCACCGGTAGACTCCACATTGAAAAGAAGGATTCCCGCCTTGATGGCATCATGGATTTCTTCACGCGTTTTTCCCACACCGGCGTAAACAATTTTTTTTGGGTCAATGCCGGTTTTGAGAGCGCGGAAAAGTTCCCCGCCCGAAACAATATCCAGCCCAGCCCCTGCTTTCACCAGCGACTTGATAACAGCCAGGTTGGAGTTTGCTTTCATCGAAAAACAAATGAGCGGCTTGACGCTTTTAAACGCTTTAGCGATTTTTGTGTAGTGATCCACCAGTGTTTTATGGCTGTAGAGATAAAATGGGGTCCCCACTTCCTCCGCCACGTCTTTTACGGCGACATCCTCGCAATAAAGCTCTTTTCCTTTGTAATGAAAATCGTGCATTTCATCCTCCAGCGTTCAGCGGACAGCGTTCAGCGGGCAGGAAAAACAAAAATGTTTCTTTGGCTTTCCTGAACGCTGTCCGCTGAACGTTGAACGCTATAATTTAAATTTCCACTTTCTAATTTGCGCCTTCACACTTTTCGGCGACACACTTCCGAGCGTCCGTTTCTTTTTCACGGAAGCTTTCGGCGAATAAATTTCATAAATCGAGTCGTCCGCTTTTGGCGCAAGCTTTTTAATGTCGCTCAGAGGTACTTCCGACAGCTCGTTTTCCGATTCCAGCGCGAGCCTCACGATTTTTCCGGCCGTCTCATGCGCGTCGGCAAAACTCATTCCTTTGGCGACAAAATAATCGAGCAGATCCGTCGCAAAGAGAAATGAATCTTTCGATGCGAAATCACACGCGTCTTTCCGTATTTTAGCCGTCGCGATCGTACCTTTCAGCACATCCACCGCAAGCTGGCACATGTGAAGCGAAGCGAAAAGCGCCACTTTATCTTCCTGCAAATCCCGGTTATAAGCCAGCGGAAGACCCTTTTGATTGACAAGCGCCGCAACGAGATATCCGAAAGCCCGGCCGCTTCTTCCCCGTGCCAGCTCAAACATATCCGGATTCTTCTTCTGCGGCATCAAACTGGATCCGGTCGAATACGAATCATCCAGATGCAGGAATCCGAATTCACTCGAATTCCAGAGAATCATATCCTCCGAAAGCCGGGAAACATGCATCATCAAAATCGCGAGCACGGACAAAATTTCAGCGACGTAATCCCGGTCCGCCGTCGCGTCCATGCTGTTTTCAAGGATTCCGGAGAACCCGAGCTCTTTCGCGAGGAATTGTCTCGACACCGGGTACGTGGTTCCTCCGATAGCCCCGCTTCCGAGCGGAAGTGCATCCACTCTCTTCATCGCATCTTCAAACCGTTCTTTGTCCCGCTCGAACATTTCCGTATACGCCAAAAATTGCTGAGCGACTGATACGACTTGAGCCCGCTGAAGATGCGTGTAGCCGGGAATCAGGATTGATTCATTTTTCTCGGCAAATGCAACCAGCGCTTTTTGAAATTCACATATTTTCTGAAGAAACACCGGGACTTTCTTTTTCAGATAAATCCGCGTCGCCGTCGTCACCTGATCATTCCGGCTGCGGCCCGTGTGCAATTTCTTCGCTGCCGGACCCGCCGCCTTTTCAAGCTCGGATTGAATCAGCGAATGCACGTCTTCGTATTTGGCGCATAGCGCATCAAACTCCGGTGTGTGTTTGTGCGGGTCCGTAAATTTCAGGAATCTTTTCCGGACAGTCTCCAGACCCCGTATGAGTTTTGCTTTTTCGGCAGACGCAAGAATTCCCGCCTGCGCGAGCGCTTTCACCCACGCTTTCGAAAGTTCAATGTCCGATTCGAAAAGCTCGAAGTCCGTCGCGAGCGAATACGAAAAACATTTCGCATCCCCCGCCAGTTCTGACTTAAATCTTCCGCCCCAGAGTTTTTTCATATGGCAATCCCCATAATTTAATAAATCCTTCCGCGGACGTTCTGTCGAACGTATCTCCCGTGGAATAAGTCGCGAGCGACTCGGAATAAAGCGCATTGGGAGTTTTCCGCCCCGCCACGATCAAGTTGCCCTTGTCGAATTTCATTTTGATCGTTCCGGTCACTTTATTCTGATGCTTGCCGATAAACGCGTCCAATGCCTCTTTCAGCGGCGTAAACCACAAACCATAATACACGAGTTCGGCATACCGCTCGGACATGAGCCGTTTATAATGCAAATACTCGCGGTCGAAAATCATGGATTCCAGCTCCTCATGAGCGGCCATGAGCACGGTCCCGGCCGGCGACTCATACACTTCCCGGCTTTTGATGCCGACCACGCGGTTTTCGATTTGATCGACCCTGCCGATGCAGTAATTGCCGGCAAGCTCGTTCAGTTTTTCGATCAAATCCACGAATTTCATTTTCTTTCCGTTCAGCGCAACCGGACGGCCCTTCTCGAAATCAATCGTGACATACATCGGTTTCGCGGGTACTTCAGAAATTGGCCGTGTCATGACATAAGCATCCTCGGGAGGCTCCACCCATGGATCTTCGAGAATCCCGGCCTCAATCGCAATTCCCCAGATGTTTTTATCGAGGGAATACACGCTCTTTTTTGTGACGGAAATCGGGATGTTATTTTCCCGCGCATATTCGATTTCTTCCTCGCGCGTGGCAAATTCCCACTCGCGGAGCGGAGCGATGATTTTCAGGCTGGCGTCCAGGCTCCGGATGCCGACTTCGATTCTCACCTGATCATTGCCTTTGCCCGTGCAGCCGTGCGCGACAAATTTCGCTTTTTCCTTATGCGCGATGTCGACCAGATGTTTGGCGATGAGCGGACGTCCGAGCGAAGTAGCCATCAGGTATTTTCCTTCGTAACGCGCATGCGCCCAAAGCGACGGAATAATAAAATCCTCGGCAAATTCTTCTTTTAGATCTTCGATATATATTTTCGAAGCGCCGGCCGCTTTCGCCCGCTTCTCAAGAATTTTCTTGTCGCTCACTTCCCCGATAAACGCAGAAAAGCAAATGACATCGTAGCCATATCTGTCCTTGAGCCATTTCACGGCGCAGGACGTATCCAAACCGCCTGAGTAAGCCAATACTACTTTATCCATTTTCTCTTTTCCCTTTCTTCTGTTCGTAGTAGCGAATTTATTCGATATTTTTTAGCGACTGAAGTCGCTACTACGAACTTTTTATTTCAACAGCCAATAAAGAATTGCCTTTTCCGCATGCAGACGGTTTTCCGCCTGGTCGAACACAAGCGACTTGGCGTCTTCCATCACATCATCCGTGATCTCTTCGCCCCGGTGCGCCGGAAGACAATGCAGAACATACGGTTTCTTCTTTGCTTTCCGGAGAAGCTCCTGATTCACCTGAAAACCTTCGAAAGCCTTCAGCTTCGCATCACGGATATTTTCCTCTCCCATACTGATCCACACGTCCGTGTAAACAAGATCCGCTTCCAACACCGCTTCTTTCGGAACAACCCTGTTTTCAATCACAGCCCCGGTCTTTTTGGCGATCGCATGAACTTCCGTAAGCACCTTATCATCCGGCTGATACTTTTTGGGACATGCGTAATAAATGATTCCGCTGGTTTTAGCAAATATATATAGAAGCGAATTCAGCACATTGTTTCCGTCACCGATCCAGGCCAGCACCGGCTTTTTCGATTTCACATGCTCCCGGATCGTAAGCAAATCCGCGAGCGCCTGACACGGATGCGACGTATCGCTTAAACCATTAATAATCGGCATGGACGCATAAGCCGCAAAGTCTTCAATCGTTTTGTGGCTGAACGTTCTGAGAACGGCCCCGTTCCAATATCGTGAAAGGACACGTGCTTCATCGTGCAGCGCCTCCCGCGAACCCAGTTTCATATCCTGAGGGCCAAGATATTGGGCATTACCGCCCATCTGTGCCATGGCCACCTGAAACGAAACCCGTGTTCGCGTAGACGGTTTTTCAAAAACCATTCCGAGCGATTTTCCGGCCAGACTTTTCGCGTATTTTGACGGATTTTTTTTGATATCCGCCGCCAGCGCTAGCAGGGATTCGATTTCTTTTGCCGTTATGTCTTTGATTCCGAGGAAATGTTTAGTCATAACCGTCTTTCGTACATCGTACTTCGTACTTCGAAAACATCAAAACGATGTACGAAGTACGAATGACGAAGTACTGTTTTAAATTGTATTCGCAATCTTCATCATGGCGTGCTCGAGAATACCCATGGCCTTGTCGATTTCCTTTTTCGTCACCGTCATGGGCGGCATAATCCTGAGCACCCGGTCCTGCGTGCAATTGATCAAAAGCCCGTAAGCCCGGCACTCCTCCACAATTGGTTTTCCGGGAAGACTGAGCTCTACACCTTTCATGAGCCCTAATCCCCGCACTTCCCGGATAAATGAAAACTTGTGCCGGAATTTCTCGAGCCAGACACCGAGATAATCTCCCATTTCCTGCACGTTCTTGAGCAGTTTCTCTTTCTTGATCGCGTCAAACACAGCCAGCGAGGCCCGCGTCACAAGCGGATTTCCGCCGAACGTCGAGGCATGCAGCCCGGCCGTCAGCGCGTTCTTCACTTTGTTTGACACGACCAAAGCGCCGATCGGAACGCCGCTGCCGAGCGATTTGGCAAGCGTCATAAGATCCGGCACCACGCCGTAATGCTGAAACGCGAACATTTTCCCGGTGCGTCCCATACCCGACTGCACTTCATCGAAAATCAGAAGCATTTTCTTCTGATCGCAGATTTTCCGGAGTTCTTTCAGGAACTCACCGTTGGCCACATTGATTCCGCCCTCGCCCTGAATCGGCTCAAGCAAAACCGCGATCGTCTTCGGACCAATCTGCTTTTTGACGGATTCCAAATCATTGAGTTCCGCCTGTTTAAAGCCCTCCGGAAGCGGATCGAATCCTTCCAGATATTTCGGCTGTCCCGTTGCGGTCACGGCGGCAAGCGTCCGGCCGTGAAACGCGTTCTTCATCGTGATAATTTCGTACCGGCCTGACTCATGGCCGAACCGCCGCGCGAATTTAATCGCGCCCTCAATCGCTTCGGCGCCTGAGTTGCAGAAAAAAACTTTCGACGGAAAACTTTCTTTCGCAATTCTTTCCGCAAGCCTTCCTTGAGTAAGATTCAGAAAATTATTCGAAATATGCAGCATTTTCTGAGACTGCTCCTTAATCGCCGAAACCACTTTCGGATGGCAATGCCCGAGCCCCGACACAGCCCATCCGGGGAAAAAATCGAGATACTCTTTTCCTTCCAGATCCCAGACTTTTGATCCCTTCCCCTTCACCAGGCACACGGGGACGTAGGAGTAAGTAGGAAGTACGTAACTTTCGTATAATTTAATGACGTCGGTTGTTTTCATTGTTTGAAAATAAAGGGACTAGAGACTCGGGTCTAGGGACTGGAAAACCCTAGCCGCTAGACCCTAGTCCCCAGCCCCTGTATTAAAGTACGATTTCCGTTCCGATACCCTGGTCGGTAAAAATTTCAAGAAGGAGCGAATGCTTGATGCGGCCGTCAATGACGTGCGCCTTCTTGACGCCACCCTTGAGGGCCGTGATTGCCGCATTCACCTTGGGGATCATTCCGCCGGAGATGACTTTGTTCTTAATCAGCCCTTCCACTTCGTCCACATGCAGTGAAGAAATCAGAGAAGCTTCGTCTTTGGCGTCCCTCATGATTCCTTTGACATTGGTGAGCACCATAATTTTCTGAACCTGCATCGCCACCGCAATTTTCGCGGCAGCTTCATCCGCATTCACATTGTAAATTTGCCCCTTGTCATCAATGCCGAGCGGATAAATGACCGGAATAATATTGAACTCGGTAAGCTCTTTGATCGGCATAATATTGACCGATTGAACGTCGCCCACAAAACCGACATCGCCGTTTGCCGTGTGCCTGATGACATTTAAGATTTCATTGCCATGGCCTGAAAGTCCAATCGCCCGCGCGCCCAATTGATTGATGTCATGCGCGATGCTTTTGTTGAGATCGGCGAGCGTTTCTTCCACCACTTCGATCGTGGCTTTGTCCGTAACACGGAGTCCGTTCACAAACTGGCTCACCACGCCCTTCTCTTTCAACTTTTCCGTAATCGCCGGGCCGCCGCCGTGAATCAGGATCGGCTTGATTCCGACATAGTTCATGAACACAAGATCCTCGAGCACATTTTTCCGGATCTCGTCATTGTCCATCGCGGCTCCGCCGTACTTGATCAAAATTTCCTTGCCCCGGAATTTTTTGATGTATGGCAAAGCTTCAATTAATATGGTTGCTTTTTCAACGAGTTCTTGCATAACTTTCTGTTTTTCCTCTAGTACAAACATGGCAAATATATTACGGTTTCCCGCCTACGATGTATACGACGAATTAATCCGGACGTACTTGCTTGTCAGATCAGACGTCAGGAAAGAAATACCCGCATCGCCCTGATGCAGCACAATTCTTAACGTGAAGTACTTCTTCCTTAATATTTTCCGCACATACTGCAATCCGCTCATCCGGCCTTTGCCGTTGGCAAATACCCGCAAATTGTCGAAATAAATCTCAAGCGTATTCCAATTAATCGGAATCAGGGTCGCTCCAAGCGCCCCGATGATTCGTCCCCAATTGGGATCCGCACCCGTAAACATCGTTTTCACAAGCATGGAGTTGGCAACCTGCCGGGCCAGCGCTTCGGCCTGTTTTTCGTTCCGCGCTTTCTCAACTTTAATTTCGCAAACTTTAGTGACGCCTTCTCCGTCTTCAACCATTTTCCGCGCTGTTTCTTTGCAGAAATCCGTGAGGATGGAAACAAACTTTTCGTAATCTTCGCCTTTTTCCTCAATCGGTTCATTCTCCGCAAGCCCGTTGGCCAGAACGAACACCGTGTCATTCGTACTCATGTCATTATCAATCGAAAGCCGGTTGAACGTCTTTTTCACGGCTTCCCGGAGCGCGGATTGAAGAAGGTTTTTTCGGATTTTCAAATCCGTCGTGATGAAACAAAGCATCGTGGCCATATTCGGATGCGCCATGCCGGAACCCTTCGCGATTCCTCCCAGCCTCACCCACTTGCCTCCGATGCGAAACTCAACAGCGAGTTCTTTGGTCATCGTGTCCGTGGTCAGAATTCCTTCCGCAGCAAGAGAATCTCCTGTCTTTGAAAGCATTCTCACCATTTCCGGAATGCCCTTTTTAAAGCTGTCGATGGGAAACGGACGACCGATAACACCCGTCGATGCGAGCAGAATTTTCTTGCGGGAAATGTCGAGGGCATGATGAAGCACTTCGAGAGATTCCTGAACGGCCTTTTCGCCCTGCGGCCCGTTGAAACAATTCGCGTTTCCGCTGTTGGCGAGAATCGCCCGGTGAACGGGATTCGAGATCGCCTGCATCGAATAAATGAGCGGCCACGCTTTGGCCCGGTTCACGGTAAAAGTTGCCGCCGCCACGCAAGGCGCTTCGGAATAAATCAGGCAGGAATCCGTTTTCCCGCTCTTTTTTATCCCTGAGTACATTCCCGTCGCGTAAAAACCTTTCGGAACCGTAACGCTTCCTTTCCGCATCCAGTGGTATAGTTTCATAGTTTTAAATTTTCCAGTTATGAGTTACGAGTGATGAGTTATGAGTAGAAACAGCTTTTAACCCATCACTCATAACTCGTCACTCATAACCTAAATCAGTCCCATTTCCTCCGGAAAACCGAAGCGAATATTCATGTTCTGAACTGCCTGGCCGCTCGCGCCCTTAAGCAGATTATCAATCGCGCTAATCACAATCACCCGGTCCGACCGGTCAGAGGCCCAAATGCCGATATCGCAGAAATTCGTGTAGGCCACATCTTTCACTGTCGGGAATTGTCCGTCCGGCCTGACTCTCACAAACGGCTCATTCGCGAACGCCTTTAAATACGCCTGCCGGATTTTCTTGGCCGATACGCCTTTTTTCTTTTTCATGTAAAGCGTCGACAAAATGCCCCGGTCAATCGGAAGCAAATGCGGCACAAAAGTGAGCGGCACTTTTTTGCCGGCGAATTTCTGAAGATTCGCTTCGACCTCGGGCGTATGCTGATGCTGATTCACTTTATATGCCGAAAAATTTTCATCCACATTGCAGAAATGCGTGGTGTCGGACAATTTCCGTCCCGCCCCGCTCACGCCCGACTTGGAATCTGCGACAATCGAATCCACATCCACGAGTTTTTGTTCCAGCACCGGTTTCAGTCCGATGAGAAGACTTGTGGCGTAGCAGCCCGGATTCGCCACGAGTTTCGCTTTTTTAATTTTTTCCCGGTACGCTTCCGGAAGTCCGTACACCGCGTCGCCGAGCAATTCTTTTTTCGTATGCTTGTGGCCGTACCACACTTCGTATAATTTTGCCTGCTGAATCCGGAAATCGGCGGAAAGATCGATCACTACTTTCCCGGCTTTGTAAAAATCATGAGCAAGGTCCATCGCCTGCGTATGCGGCAGAGCGAGAAATACGACGTCGGAATTTCCAGCTACTTTCAGCAAACTGAATGTTTCCAGTTTCAGCCCCGAATTTTTCGGCAGGCTCGGCACAAGCTTCTCGATGGAGACAGGCTCCTCGCTTCTCGTAGTGAGCGAAGTAATTTTTACCCGAGGATGCTTTACCAGAATTTTTATAAGTTCGACGCCCGTATAACCCGTGGCGCCGACGACCGAGGCTCGTATCATTTAAACTCCCCGTCATTGCTTTGCTCCTCGCAATGACACACAAAATAAAAAAAACCAGAAATCAATCCGCCCTTGCATGAGTGGCGGACCAACCTCTGGCTCCATCCAAAACTCCGTTTTTAAATCAAATCTTCATTCCCGTCCTGTCTGGTTGAGGCCTTGTTTCATCCCGGAAACAATGGACGAATTATAGACAACGCTAGCGGGAAAGTCAAATAAGGGGCGGTTATCTGCCTTCCCCCTCTAACTGATGCTTAATTTCAAGAGCCGCTTTGTGATAAACCGTCTTTCTGGGACCAATCGTAATAAGATGGACGGCATGACTTTCCAGCCGGTAGACAATCCTCATCCTTCCGACACGATAACTCCTTAAACCCTTAAGCTCCTCGGCAAGCGGCTTGCCTGAATCGGGACTCTGAACAATATCAGTAAGCGCCTGTTTGATTTTTTTCTTAAGTTCGGGAGGCAAATGCCTGACAAAATCACGAACGTCGTCGGAAACAATCAACGAATACTTCACGCCGCTTCAGGCCCGAAAAGTTCGTCTATGGTATATTTTTTTGATTTTCCGCTTCGCTCAAGCCGTTTTAAACCTTCGCGGATCTCCTGCATTAATTCCGGGTCTTTCTTAATTTCCTGAGTCTCTTTCCAGCCCTCATATTCTTCTGCATTGATAATGACCGCGGCAGGACGGCCGTTCCGGGTAATAATGATTTCATCGTCTTTTAAAACCACGCCGCGGACCAGCTTGCTCAATTTAATTTTCACTTCAGACAAAGGCAGTGTACGGGTCATAAAATATCCTCCTGGAAAATAGTCTGAATTCGGATTAGTCTGAATTCTGGTCTAATTATAGCCGGGGATGGAAGAGGAGTCAAACGGTGGATTTTAGCCCGCCGAACCCAACTTTAGGGCGTACCCGCTCTCGACCAATTCCTGATTCAGCCATTTCGGGCCAACCCAGACATCGGCCAGGTAACGGTCGTATTTGTCGGATTTTGTGGTTCGGATGAGAACGGGCGTTCCGCTTGCGGGGAGCTGTTTTTGGAGGAATGCTTTCGCCTCGCGTCCGTCGGCGCTTTCAACCGGAGGCGCGTCCAGCCCGCGAAGCCTTAACTTTTGCTCGGTGACAATTTTAAATCCGAGATCGACGAGAGCGTGAAAGGTGTCGGCATCGATCACTTCGGTGACGTAGGCATTGTAAGTGAAAAGCATTGCTTCTTCCGCTTCAATTTTTTTGAGGCGGCCGTTTTCAAACGTCACGATATCGTTTTCTTTAAATTGAGATATTCCGTCAGGCTGAAAATAATTCGAGAAACCGAGATCAAGACCCAGCCGGCCCGTGTAAGGCCCCGCGGCCGCCTTGACGACACGGTAGGTATTTATTTTTCCGGGTTGAAGCACCTCAAGCCGGGACGGTTCGGCCGTCACACGCGATTGCCTCTTCCGGATTTCTTCCCGCAATTCATCGCGATTCCAGTTGCCGCGTACCGCCAGGGCTTCTACTTCACTTCTATCTTCAGGATCATTGAGAGAAAGAAGATCCCGGTAATCACTCCACGTCAATTTACCCGCATGCGGGTAAATTGGGTAAGCCCGGACAAATTGCAGGCAAAAACCTAATTCCGTATCACTCGTTCCAAGATCTCGTGCCAGCCGTTTTAGAACCTCATGCCCGTAATCCGCCCGCTCTTTAAATTGAAGCACATGCGCGTCAATTAATTTTCCGGTTTCCCACGCTTCGCGGATTTTTTCCTGATTAATCGCCTGTTCAACGCGCTTTCGGCTCGCGGATTGGACCTTTCGAATAGCGTCGAGCAGTTCATCATAGGTTTGGACGGAAGTTTGAGGGGTTGTCATAATCACAGAGTGGTGATGAAATTTAACGAATGCGATTATATTCTTCGGTAGAAATTTCAATATCTTTGAGAATTTCCTTAAGGAGTCCTCTTCCCAAGTCTTCCCCGGGGTGCACAGGCACTACCGTTGACCTGCCATCCGGATGCTTCCAAAATGTAGAGAACCTTTTTGACGAATCATTTCGAAACCAAGCTGCTTCAAAATTTTAAACAGCTTTCTGGCATTGGTGGGAACAAAACGGGTCATATTGCAACTTCAATTTCCTGAAAACCCACAATCTCGGTCTTTTTAAACGGCTCTCCACCTTTTTTCTGAACTTCAACGCAGAGACGAATCGCTTCTTTCACTCTTTTCATGAGATCATCCAGAGAACGAGCTTGCGTATGACAACCTCTCAAAGTTGGAACAATTGCAACGTAAAAACCATCTTCATCTTTCTCAATCACTACCGGCCAACGATATTTTTTCATAGGCTCACCTCATGAAGAAAAGTATAGCCAAAATTCCAAAGTAATTCAACGAGCGATATTACGCAGCCATCTTGAAGAGGGCGTCGGACTTCGCTTTGAGGGTGATTTCTTCTAGCTTGACCAGGAATTCGCGGTCGAGGAACCAGTACCCGCCCTTCGGGTTAATGCCCTCTTCGAGCATGAGACCGCGGCGGCGATCGGCATTTGTGGCCATGAGGAACTTTCGGATTTTCGCGAAAACCTGCTGTTTGGTCATGCCGTCCCTGGCCAGATTTTCATGGGTGAGCGCGGCGTCATCCCATTTGAAACGAAGCATGTTCTTGACGGCCTGCGGAATTGCGGACGAATCTTTCAAAAGCAGTTCAATGGAGAAAATATTTTTCTCTTCCCGAAGACGCTTGTTGAGTTCCGCCGCTCGCACCGAAAATGCGTCAATCATTTCGATGTGAACACGCCGCGTCCGCGCCGATTCAAAAATCGTCTTGAGAACTGCCGAATCCGTTTTTGATCCGAACACAAATATTTTATCTTCCGGCTGAAGCCCGGCAATGAGCGACGGATTTTTCACCAAAAAGTCTTTGGTGACCACAGCCGCAACGTTTGAATCGTTTTTCAAGGATTTTTGACCAAGCGAATTCGCTGTAATCAATCGACTAAATTCCGCTTTACCAAGCACGCGGATGTCTTCGGGGTAAAGAATGTTTTCGGTCAGACGATTGACTGATTCCCAACCTTCAATAATGTGACCTAGTTGAACCAAACCTAAACTTCTCGCATCTCCTCCCTCTGTTTTCTTTAACTTCATGGAATTTTGGAATTTGACTCTTGCGGAGTCCGGGCCCGAATCAGATTTTTCTTCAACCGGAGCCGGCTCCGCAACAGTTTCCTCCCCGACTTCAAAATTAACGGGACCCGCCTGCCTTCCTGATAAGAGACGAGCAATTTCCCCTAGCTGCTGCTGAATTTCCCGGAACCGGATGGGACCGATTCCACTAGTGATTTGCATCAGATCAGGCTTCGGCATTAAAATACCCGGAAGCATCACAAATGCGATATCCTCGATCAAAACCGGCGACTTATTGAACCGTTTTTCCAGAAAAGTCACGGCGACGGCGGCAATTCCTAATTCGCTGACGGACTGCTTTAAAATTCCCTGAATATCTTTTGCTTCTGCCAGCTGACGAAGATTTGGAGTAAGCTCACCCAAACTTCTTCCGTCAACAATTTGGGGAGCTGGCGCTTCGGTTTCCGCGGTTTGGCTTCGGTCATTTTTCTGCATAGCACGAAGCGTGGGAATTGCCAAAGCTAAAAAGGATGTTACAAAAATCGGAGCGGCTGCAGCCAAAACCTTAAAATCGGATTTGTTTTTCCGAGCATAAAATTTCTGACGGACAAAACGGATTCCGTCCACGAAAAAGAATCCGAAACTGAATACCATGACTCCGGAGAGCAGCGTCCTGAATCCGCTGGGCTCAAGGCCGAAAAAGAAATTGGAAAATCCGCTGTAATCTCCGCCGTGAAGCGATTTCTCAAACCCCATCGTATCGGACATAAAATAAACGCCGCTGAAAGTGAAATAACCGACGGCAAGAATAAAAAAGGCGTAACTGGCATTCCGGAAAAACCGCTGCCACTTTTCGTTTTCAAAACTGACCGCATGAAGTTTGTCACTGATTCTAAGCGACATCACTCCAAGAATCATGTCGACCACATTCGGAAGAATATAGCTGACAAACTTTCCTTTTTCGGCGTAACCCCGCTGCCCCATCAACCCGGACGCCGCCTCAACGGCCAAATGATTAATGAAATGACCGAATTTTTGCATCAGGGACAATACCGCATGGATGGGCGGAAATTGAATCATGGTTTTTGCCCAATTGGGAACATTCAGATTATCTACCTCCCAGCTTCCGTGCAGAAATTCATGGAAATAAAACGTGGGCGACAACGGACGAATCTGAAAGAAAATTTCGTGAAAGGTCTCCGGAAACGCTAAGATGAAAGTCACAAAGGCCGTCAGCGCGCCTGTGAAAATCAGCTGTTTCTTCAAATCACGGATGCTGATTCGGACGAGCTTCGATTCTGGCTGGGATTCGCCCAAGCTCCGGCCGCTCCTCGAGGAAAAATCCTCCAGAAGCCCGGCCTCTTCTTGATAAACTTTCAGCTTTTTGCGGAATTCCCCGAGAGGCTTTTTCTGCGCGGTGATGAATCCATCGGCCTGGGCGGATGAGAAAAATCCTGCTTCCTCGACGGAAGCCTGAAGCGCCATCCGCGCGTCGTTGCTGACGAGATGCTGGGAAATCCGCTGAACCGAAACGACGCCTGAGGACCAGGTGCTGAAATTCGAGAGTTCCCAGACTGCATTGATGGCGGCCAGAGCGCGCTCGCGGCGCCAGCGGTGCCTCAGGTTTGAGAAAAGGGCGTCCGCCATTTTATGAAGCTCCCGGTTTTTGCGTTCAATTTCCTCCGGCCTCTTGAGAACTTTCACCTGCGTCCCCTCGAGACGGAAACTAAACCCGTTGAATTTGCCCTGCTTTTTCTTGCTCAGAATTTTTTGAAAAACTTCGTCTGCCCGATCCAAATCGGCTTGAATCGCCGCGGCCCAGCGGATGAGTTTTCCCATGCCGGCTAAAGGATTATTTGGATTCGCGGCGGCCAAGGCTTGCTCGAACAGCTCAGGCTTCATCGCGGTTACCTGACTGAAGCGCTCCGGATCAATGCCGAGACTGGCCCCGTCCACCCGTCTGTCATGGCGAATCACCGTGCGCATGAGCCAGTCGTAAAAGCCGGGCCGCGTTTTTCCGCTGGCAAAAAGGGGATCGAGTGCGGCGGAATCAAAAACTTCAACGGGATCCAAGGCCATATATTCGAGCACAATCGTAAAGCGAGGCTCGGCCGGGAGCCGCTCGCTTGCGCGCCGGTAGCGTCCGCTCGCCGGACGAAAATCGCCGTTCATGAGCACCGCGCGTGTTGTTTTCAACTGATCGGAAATGTTTTTCTTTAATTCCCAGTTCCGGACGGAGCCCGCGAGCACGATTTTGGCGCCGAAATCCTCCGCGATTTTTTCCTCAATTTCTTTCCAAATTTTGTCCTGCTCCGTGCCGGACGCGCTTCTCCAAATCCATTCCCACAGGAGGCGCCAATCGGTGGGATTCATGGCCTCTTCCCGGGCGAGCTGGGCAAGTCGCTGGGATTCGCTCCGTGACCAGCCGCCGGCGCCGAACGATTTTCTGAGGAGAACGGAACGGATAATCCAGAGCGCGAGGCCGTCCGCCTCTTTCTCGCCCAGGAGCTCTCTCACCGATTCGTCCCAAAACAGGCCGAAGGGGTTCAAGCCGAAATCGGCGACAATGAGCTTTTTGTCATTCTTCGCGTAAAGCCGCGCGCTTTGCGTTCTTTTTCTGATCTCGAGCGATTTTTTCTCTTCCCGGTCCGGCACGTAAAACCGGCGGCGCCCGGACGCAAGTTCCGATTTTAATCCGGAATCGGCCAAATCGAGGGCATGAACGAGACTGACGCCGTGTTCCTCATGAAGTTTTTTTCGGATACTTTGCCAGATCTTGATGTGAAGATCGGAGTTGAGCCGTCCCCAGATGTGATTCCAGAGATGGCCCCAGTAAATCGGGGCCTCTGATCTTTTCAGCGCGGCGCGCGCGCGCTCGGATTCGCCGGCGCGGCGGGTGCCCAGGCTTGAGCCTATTGTCTTTTTGCCCCGGGAAGGATCTCCAATGATTCCGGCAACTACCGGAACGAGTTCCTCAGCCGTCGCTGTGTTAAGATCGATGCCGAGGCTTTTCCCCTCATGCTTTCCATTCGACCGGATTTTTTCGGCTTTCTCTCGGACCTCGCGGGCTTCATCCAATCGGCCCAAACTTGCGCCATTTGCCTGCTCGCCGCTGCCTAAAACCAGCTTGCCCAATTCACCGATGGGTTTTACTTTCTGATAAGCCCGGGATCCGTCCTCATTCAAAGTGCGGATCAGGAAATTCATCCGCGGCCGGTCCTTTGGACTGAGTTTATCCAAACGTCTTGTCAGCCGGTCCAACGCGACCGCCAGCCATTTCGGGTCGGGATCATCCAGGATGACATAAGGGACGACACCCCTTTGATTCAGGGCATACATCACATGAAGAAACCGTTCGACGTCGCCGTAACCTGAACGGGCCCAGAACGAGACATAAATATCGATGTGACGGCCAATGTCCGGGCGGAATATGGGATCGACGTAATAATATTCATTGTCCGAAATGTCCGGATTTACCAAGCGGACATCCTGATTCTCGAGAATTTCCTTTAACTTGCCATCTTTGTTGAGCTCAAAAAGAATTTGCGTGACGGCATTCATACCGTTCCGGATCGTGGCGCTGGCGGACCGCCATAGCTGATGATTGGCGATTCTCCTCATATTTTGCCGGTATCTTATGCGCGTGTCCCGGTCAAAGAACACCCGGGCAAGCTCGCGAACTTCCCTTTCGCGTACGCTTTCCCTGGATTCCCCGGGGGTCATTCTTAAATCAAAAAGCGCTTTAAAAGGCGAAATCAGTTCCCGATTGATTCTGTCCAGTTGCTCTTCCGGCGCCGCTTTTTTCAGCCATTGGGAAAATCGGTCACCCAGCGTGGGGTCCTGCGGATACCAAAGCGTCACGAGCGGCCCGACCCGCATGTCTTCGATTCCCGACATCGCCACGACTTCGTTAAAGCCCATGTGCCCCGCAACCACGGCGGTATCGGAGGTCATGAGGAGCCGCTTAAACTCCAGGGTGGGAAGATTCGGCATATTGATGACAGTAACCATGTTTGCCGCATCAAAATGTAAATCCGCGAGGTTATAGCCTACGACTTTGCCTTTGTCATTTTTGACTTCCTGAAAATTGGCAAAATTCACGGCCAAATCGCTCTGCACCAGTTCCAGCGCTTTTAACGCCTCTTCGACCTGCTTAGGAGTTTCACCGCGCAACTGGGTCATGAGAAGCACATGCCCGTAACCGTTGGCTTTGAACTCCTTAAGCTTTTTCAAAGCTTTCAGGAAAACCCGAATTTCATAAAGGTCGACATAATAACTGGTATAACGGACAAGAAGATAAGGGTTCTGCCGCAAATGAAGAAAGGATTTCCATTTTCCTGTGGGATGAATTTTTTCCAATTCATTGGCCAAATTGAGAAGTACTTTCTTTCTGAATTTTTTGATTCTCTTTTTTTCCTTGATATGATTGTCCTGCTTGATTCTGGGAGAAACCTCCTGAATAACTTCCAGAATTTCCGGATCCATCTCAAATCCGGTCTGAACGGTGCGTGCCGCGTCGTGTTCATCATCATAAAGCCTCATGCCGAAGTAAACGTCGGCCAGATTTTCCGAAATTCTCTTCGTCAAATCAACGTAACCGCGGGACTCTTCTTGAGAGGGATAGCGGAAAATCTTTTTCGGCGGCGGAATGTTCAGATAATGCAAACCCAGCACGACAGGATCGCCACCCTCCCTGTGACTTCTCAGAAGCATATCCCAATTCAGCGCCGTGACCTCGCTTCCTTCGGGAAAAAACGTATGCGGCCCTTCACGGTCTCTCACCTCTCCGGCAAAGGTCGTGATGTAGATTGCCTTGGTATTGGAAGACCCGCGATGAAATTCCCCTTTCTGGAAACTTCCAGCCAAAACCTCATCCATTGTACGTGAAGATTTGTCTACTTCTTCCGCACCCAGACTGGCCGCATCCGATACGGCATCGGGCACCCATTGCGGGATTTCGAATCGCGAATCGGGACCCCTTGCGGGACTTGAAGCAAGAATGAGTTTCCTCACGAATTCCTGACGCGCGTTCTCATTGGCCAAAAAGCGAGCCTGTTCGTCGAACGGAATCGCCCACTCAGGCGCACGGACCTGGGATGTCTCAAGATTTTTTCCGTAATTTTCGAGGACGGAATTCAGATAGGTTTGCCGAGAGTCGCCTTCGACACGCGGAGAAACGACGGCGTGCTGAATACGGCTGGACTGAAACGCCGCACTAAGACCATCGCTGTGAAAGCCGCCGGTGATCACCAGCGCTTTCGATTTTTTCTTCTGTTTCATCACTTCCTGAATCCGTGAAACGAAGGCCGCTTCGCGGGCGCAGGCGGATTCGTAGAAGGAGAATGCTGTCATTGCGAGCGAAGCGAAGCAATCTCCAAAACGAGATTGCTTCGCTTCGCTCGCAATGACGAGCCACTCCTCCCGCGTCAATTCCAGAGTAATAAGCTTGGACATGAGCGCAAAGTTCTTTACTTCTTTCACAAGCGCTTTGTCCCCCTCTGTTTTCGCGAGTGCATCAAAAAGTGTAAAAATCTGGCGCTTGGTCTCGCGGAACAAGCCTTCGGATTTCAGCTCATACTGATAAACGCGGTTTTTGGCGAGACGCGAGAAATTGGGATATTTCGAAAAATCAAAGCCCTGGGGTTTGAGAGAGGCGTAAAGCAGTTCAAGGAGAAAACGGGGATTTTTGTCATCCCGGCGAAAGCCGGGATCCAGGATCATTTCAAAGACACCGGATCCCGGCTTTCGCCGGGATGACAACAAATGTTCAATTTCTTCCGCTTCTTTCTTGGCCGCTTCCAAATTAATCTTCCCCTCTTCATCCATCAGCCTGAGCAGGCGGACCAGATTCGGGAATTCCATCTGCTCCTTGACATCGCGCAAATTCCGCGCGAGCTGTTTTTGCGTCAAGGTATCGATGAGCGAGACGATTTTTTTGAGATCGCTTTTTCCAAACTCAAGATGAAGAAATTGGCGGATGAGCGTGAGCAGTTCTTTGTTGTTCAAGCGGGAGGCTTCGCGGTCGAGGTGCGAGCTCTCGGCGTCAACCCATGATTTGGATTCTTCACTCCGGGAAACAATCGAACGAAATTGCTCCAGATTTTTCGCGTAAAGCTCCGAATTTTCGATGCCTATGAATTCAACTGTTGGATTTTGGTTTTTAAGCAAATACAGGTCCGGCCCCGAAAGCTCACCCATTTGGGCCAGTTTCCCGGCCACCTTCTGATTGATTTCGGAATCGCCGGAAAATTTGAGATATTTCCGGTCGAGCCGGCTTGCGGCACCTTCCACGAATACTAAATCGATATCGAGTGCTTTATTAAAATGTTCAATAAGTGCGCATATATTTTTCTGCGCGGCGGGGTTGGCGTGGGCATCCTGGATGTGAATGATGAGCGGCGAAGATGAAGCACGCGGATTTTGAACGGGAATAATTTCACGGATTTCCCCTAATTCAGCAGGAAGAGAAATTGCGGGAAAAGCAGCCGGGACGGAGGGCACCTCCACATAGGGATTTCCCCAAGATATGGAAGTCGATACAAATACAATCAGCGTGGAAAACGCGGTGATTTTTAAGAACTTGGGTAAGCTGTAAAAACTCATGATTTGGCTTGCCAGAAACCTCCTGAACTGTAAATCCCTTAATGAGTTAAATCACAAAGTTACTTGATAAACCCTCTAAAGTCAAATGGACTTGGCCTGCCGGCAGGCATAACGGATATTTTGCTCTGTAATTCTTTCCAGAACTTATGGTATAGTCTCAACTTATGATACGAAAACTCAAAAAACACGTGAATTGGAAAAAATTGGAGAAATCACTCGGCCTCAAAATCAAGAACCGCCGGTTCGCGGTGGCCGCCCTCACCCATCCTTCCTACCGGAACGAAATGCGGCTTCACAATTTGCTTTGCTTCGAGCGCATGGAATTCTTCGGCGACTCGATTCTCAATTTCACGATCAGCGAAATTCTCTACGAAAAATACAAGGAAGGCGACGAGGGCATACTTTCAAAACTAAAATCCATTCTGGTGTCCCGGAAAATCCTGTCGATGATCGCGAAAAAACTGAAACTCAAGCAATTCATGATTCTCGGCAAAAGCGAAAAGGAGCATCCCGATCCGGACCGCGCGAAAATCATGGCAGACACGTTCGAGGCGATTCTCGCCGCAATTTATTTCGACCGCGGACTGGAGACCACCCAGCGGTTTATCCGCAAGCAGTTCAAATCGTTTTTAAGCCCGAAACGCCTGCATGATATCGGCGTCAGCCCGAAAACTACGCTTCAGGAACTGTCGCAGAAGCACCTTAAAATTCTTCCCCATTATCATTCCGTTTGGAAAAACGGGATGTTTCACTGTACGGTAAGTCTGAAAGAAATCGGCGAAAGCGATGGCTCTGGGCGCACGAAAAAAGAAGCGGAAGAAGAAGCGGCCAGAGAGCTGATCAAAAGATTTGAGCACAAGAAGGTGCCCACTTAAATAAAGGGGTCACCAATAAAGGGGTCAGACCCCTTTATTGGTGACCCCTTTATTCGTTATTGCAGAAACTGCGACAGAAGCTGCGCGGCAGTGCTGACAGCCTGATCTTCCGTACTTGAGCCGCCGGAAGAAGTTCCCGACTTTTTCTTTCCCAAAACCTTCCCCAACACCCCGGTCACCACATTGGAGCCCAAAAGCGTCTGAGTGATATTCAGTTTCGGTTTTTCCAGCGTGCCGGTAATTTCCAGCGGAAAACGGATCGGAGTGCCTTCATCCACGGCCGTACGAAGAATGCCTCCTATTCCGGGAGCCAGCTCCAGCACGCCTTTGAAATAAATCTCATGATCGAACGTCACAGTGCCCTGAGCGGCGGCGCTGGCAATTTTTGACTGAAACGTAATGTTCGGAAGCTGCAATTTCCGGTCCTGGATCAGAAAATCCCCGCCGAGCGAACTGAATCCTGTGGATCCTTTATCCTTCCCGAGATTTCCCGCCGAAAGAAGATTCGGAATCGCGTTCAGGCTCCCGAGCAGGCTGATGCCCCGCAATTCACCGTCCAGCACTTGATATACGCCCTGTCCGAAAAGTGAATTTTCCGTCACTTCCTTGCTTCCCAAAAGCCCGCGGTAATCCGCCGAAGAATCCAGGCCTCCCGTAATAAATCGCTTGCCGGTTAATCCTTCGATCGGAACCGCGCGCGTTTCAAGATGCGCATTCCAGGAAGCGGGATTCGCCCGCCACGTCGCATTGGCCTGCGCGGTGATCAACCCTCCGGACATTTGGGCTCGCCCTTCCGTTAACGTTACTTCGCCGTAATTCCAGTCAAGCCGGCCCGTCACTTTTTGAAGTTCCCGCTGATTCCAGGTTACTTTTGAAAGATTCAAGTTCAGATAGCCTTTGGCCCGGTACAGCTCGCGCGGCAATTGACCGCCTTGAGGAACCGCGGGAACCGGCGGAGCGGAAGGAGCAGGAGCCGCATAAGCTTCTTGCTCGAGCCATGAAAGAACGCCTGCCGTCTGAACCGGAGCCTGGACAGCTGGAGCCGGCTGTGAAGCGCCGGGCTGCCATTTAAATTGCCTGAGACGCTCCGACAGACTTTGCAGATCTTCAATCGCCAAATTGGACGAACTCAGCCGGCCTTGAAAAAATGGCGCATCAAAGCTGCGCACTTCGACGGCCAGCTGGAGATCACTGGACCCGAAACTCAATTTGGAATCCTGAATGCCGAATTTATCGGGCTCAATCTCAAAAGCGCCGGACAGGCCGTTGAACAGAACTTTGCCATCCTCATGAAGGGTCACCTGATCCAGAGTCACATGCATGTTGTACTTCAGCGCCTCCGGCTGATCAAAAATTCCCTTGATGTTCGAAACCACCTTGGCATTTCCGGACATTTTGATGTTACCCAGTTTGGGAATCATGTCATTCCATTCGGCAAGCGGGAATTTGTTCGTGATGAAATTTACGTCGCCGTCTTTGGTTCGAAGATCTATCTGCTCGATGCTTCCCTTCACTGCCATATTGCCCAACCCGATATTGAACTCGCCTTCCGACAATTTGGAGGCGGAAAAATAGGATTGAAAATTGATCGACAGGGCTTGCCCTGCCGGCTTTTGAATCACATCGGGAACCGTCACGGAAGCCTGGGTCAGATCGGCACCGGCATTCACAAGCATTTTTGAGGCGCTGCCTTTTAGAATCAGAGAAGCCGATCCCTGGCCGGAGAAATCCGCTTTGCCTCCGGACTTCAGATACGCGGAAAAATTCTTCTCTACCTCGTCAAAATTAATGTCCCTGAGCCTGAGTGAAATATCCAGCTCGGGCTCCGCAAGAAAATTAACGGTTCCGAACGCGCTTGCGTCAATTCCCGGAAGGTCGATATCGGAATCCCGGAATGTAAGAACACGCGTTGCCGGATTGACTTCAAATTCCGTTCCCACGGAAACTGAAGCCGGGAGATCGACATGGGCATTCTCCGCCGGGCTGGCGCCGAGCTCATCCACGGTAATTTTTGACATCACGCATTTGAGATTCCCGCCCGCCGTTTTTGATTCCGGCTTGAGCTCAACGCTTCCGGAAAGATTCAGCTGCGCCTTTTCTATCGGGAAATTATCGTCCAAAATGCCGTTCTCGACCAAATGCTCGATCATCATATTTTTCACGTTAAAGCGAACGGTAAACTCCATGAGCTTCAGGTTTAATTTTTCGAGGTTAAGCCGCACCTGCCCGTCGGCCTGAAATCCGCTCTCTTTTTTACCGAAGATCAGTCCGCGCAGCCTGAACTTCGCGGGGGAATCGAAGCTAAGATTTTTCATGACTCCGTTCAATTCCGTGAGGGAAAGAATAACGGCGGGCTCCTTCGCATCGCCCTTCATTTTCTTTTCGAGCTCCCAGTAAACGGAGGCCCCGTCCAAAGTCAAATGTTTCGCTTCGAACTTTTTGAAAAGAAGAGGAAGAAGTTTCAGATAGATACGGGCCTTCCTGGCTTCAAACAGCGGTTTTTCGGAAACAGCTCCGGGAATATAAACCTTGAGGCCCTGCACCTCAATGAATGCGGAGGGGAAAAATCCGACTCCGATTTTCTCTACTTCAAATTTATCGCCCGCTTTTTCGCGGATTTTTTCCTTGAGGTAATTTTGGACTTCGGATTGGGATATCACCATCGGAAGAATGACAAAAGAAAGCACGACGAAGCCGAGGAGCACGGCAACGATAAAACCAATAATTTTACTCATAGATACAGCCCGCCTTCTGTTTGATTAGACGAACGCATATTATAAGACATTCGGAAGTTTTTAGAAACTAAAGAACAAAAAGGGGTCAAAAAAAGGGGTCAGACCCCTTTTTGTCTAAGGGGTCTGACCCCTTTTTTTGACCCCTTTTTGTTTCAGGTGGAGGAGGCAGCGGGAGTGGGTCCGTATGATCCGTAATTCTGGAAGGGATCGCGTGAACCTGAGGCGCTGGGGTCCTGCGTATACGTATCGGCTCCGGTGCTGTAGGAATAATCCTCGAGAAATTCAGCGCAGCCGCTTGAAAACATTGCTAAGAATATTGTGAGAAAAAATAAAGGTAGGAGTTTTAAGTACATATTAGTGGCTAGTGGCTGGTGTCCAGTGACTAGCCACTAGCCAACAGACACTGTATTTTAACGTTTAACGTACTGGAATCTTCTGCGGGCACCCTTGCGGCCGAACTTTTTACGCTCTTTTTCTCTCGGATCGCGGGTAAGGAATCCGCCCTTGCGGAGCAGGGACTTCAGGGATTCATCGGATTTCACGAGCGCACGGGCAATGCCCAAACGAAGCGCTCCGGCCTGGCCGGCGACACCGCCGCCAGTAAGCTTTGCCACCACTTTGAAGCGGCCCGTGGCTTTGCCCGTTTCAAGCGATTGACGGACAATAAGCCTCAAAATTTCAGTTTCAAAATACTGTTCGAGGGATTTACCGTTGATATCAAAATCATTTCCGCCCGGAATCAGCCAAACGCGAGCCACGGCTGATTTTCTTCTACCGGTAGCATAAAAATAATTGGCCTGGGGCTTTTTTGCCTTAACGGGTGCTTCCTGTGTTTCCTGAGACTCTGTCATTAATTCGCTCCTGAATTAGAGATTAACCGGTGTGGGATTTTGTGCTTTATGCTGATGTTCGGCGCCGGGGTAAATTACAAGACGGGTCATCATCTTATCTCCCAAACGGTTTTTAGGAATCATTCCCTGAACTGCGCGGCGGACTACCTCACGCGGGTCTTTTTCCATCAGCTTCTCAAAACTGTATTCTTTGCGTCCGCCCGGATATCCGGAATAGTGGTCGTACATTTTCTGAACATTTTTATTGCCGGTAACGCGGATTTGTTTGGCGTTAACGACAATGACATGATCCCCGCTTTCCCAATTGGGTACGTAGGTGCGCTTGCCTTTTCCGGTCAAAATAATTGATACGCGGGTTGCAAGACGTCCGAGAACCTTGTCTTTAGCGTCGATAATGAACCATTTTGCCGGTTCCATTTTGCCGCGGGTAACGCTCTGCTTAATGGCTCTAACTTTCTTCTCTGTTTTCTTTTCTGACATAAAATCCGGTACTCCTAACGTGAATTAGCTAAAAGGTCGGGAAGTATATCAGGCTTGCCCCCGAAGGGTCAAGGAAAACCTAATACTTCACTTTAACCAGAAATAACCCCTTCGCAGGAGCCGTGGGACCGGCTTTCCGGCGGTCTTTGGACGCCAAAATAAGATCCAAATCCCCGGGTGAGCGCTTACCTTCCCCCACCCAAACAAGAGTGCCTACGATGTTCCGGACCATATTATAGAGGAAGCCGTTTCCTTCAAATTTGAATGAGATCAGAGGCCCTTTTTTGCTGATTTCAAGCCGGGACAGATGCCGTACCGTTCCCATTTCTTTCTTTGAGCCGCTGGATTGAAACGACTTAAAATCGCGCTTTCCGGCAATTTTGTGGGCCGCCTGCTTCATTTTTTCGACATCCAGTTTTACCGGATATTGCCAGGCAATGCTTTCGTTGAGCGGCGAACGCACCCGCGAATTCCAGATGAAATATTGATACACCTTCCCTCGCGCGCTGAAACGGGCGTGAAAATTGGAAGGCACTTCCTCCACCTTTTTCACAGCGACATCACGGGGAAGAATTCCGTTCAGCGCTTTTCTTACCGCCTCAGCCGGCATTCCGTTTTTTATCTTAATATGGGCTGTCTGATGAACCGCGTGAACTCCGCTGTCGGTTCTTCCGGCTCCGTGAACAGTCACCGGCTCGTGGAGGAATCGGCGAAGCGCGTTTTCCAATTCCTCCTGAACCGTGCGGTGGCTTTTCTGGCGCTGAAATCCGAAGAAATGCGTGCCGTCATATTCGACGGTTAATTTTAAAGTATGCATAGAAATGTGTTTGTAGTAGCGAATTTATTCGCTGTTTGTAGTGGGGACTTTAGTCCCTTAAAAAGCGACTGAAGTCGCTACTACGAACGGTATTTATAGATGTTCGGCGATTTGCACCGCGTTGGTAGCAGCCCCTTTGCGCAAGTTATCGGACACCAGCCAAAGCGAAATCGAGGACGGATGCGAAATGTCTTCGCGGATGCGTCCCACAAAAGTTTCATCCCGTCCCTGAACATCGATGGGCATGGGATATTTTTTATTTGCCGGGTCATCCATCACGATTACTCCCGGAGCTTTGGAAAGAATCTCGCGAACATTTTTCGCCGAAAGTTTTTTTTCGGTCTCGATCGTGACACTTTCCGAATGAGCGAAAAATACCGGAACACGCACACACGTTGCCGTTACCTGAATAGCCGGGTCCCCGATGATTTTTTTGGTTTCGTTCACCATTTTGATTTCTTCTTTGGTGTAGCCGCTTTCGAGAAAATCGTCGATTTGCGGCAGGCAGTTAAATGCAATCTGATACGCCATTTTTTTGGCGACGAGCTTTTCGCCTTTCACCCACGCGGCCACCTGATCTTTTAATTCCTGAATTGCAGTGGCCCCCGCCCCCGAAACGGACTGGAACGTCGTCACCACCACTCTTTTAATTTTGGCGGCCTTGTGAATCGGAGCGAGCACAAGCACCATCCCGATCGTCGAACAATTCGGATTGGCAATAATACCGTGATGCTTTTTGATGTCCTGGGGATTTACTTCCGGAACCACCAGAGGAACATTCGGGTCCATTCGGTAATAGCTGGTATTATCGATGACCACCGCACCGCTTTTTACCGCAGCGGGCGCGAACACACGGCTTCTGTCCGCTCCGGCGCTGAACAAAGCAATTTCCACTCCGCCAAAAGATTTTTCGGTAAGCGCCTCAACGGGCAAATCCGCGCCGCTGAATTTAACAGTTTTTCCTTCCGAACGCTCAGAGGCCAAAAGCTTCAAATTTTTGATCGGAAATTTTCTCTCCTCGAGAATCTCCAGCATAACTTTCCCGACCGCGCCCGTGGCGCCCACCACTGCGACATTATATTTTCTAAGATTACTCATATTTATCTTCGTCCTTGTTCTCAGTGAATGGTGACTAGTGGCTGGTGTCTAGCTTTTGTATTTACTAGTCACCAATCACTAGCCACCAGTCACTAATGTATTTCCTCGATAATCCTATCACCCATCTCAGTACATGTGACCTGCTTCATGCCTTCCGACATAATGTCGGCCGTGCGGCATCCCGAAGCCAGCACGCGCTGAACGCCCTTTTCCACGCTTTCTCCGAGTTCATTCAAATTAAAGGAATAGCGCAGCATCATCGCCACCGAAAGAATCGCGGCAATCGGATTGGCCATATTCTTTCCTTCGATATCCGGAGCGCTGCCGTGAACCGGCTCGTAAAGCGCATGCCCGTCGCCAAGGCTAGCCGACGGAAGCATGCCGATCGATCCGGTGAGCATGGCCGCCTCGTCGCTTAAAATATCGCCGAAAAGATTCGAGGTGAGCATCACGTCGAAACTTTTCGGATTTCGGATCAGCTGCATGGCGGCATTGTCCACATACATGTGCTCGAGAGCGACCTCGGGATATTTCTTCGCAATTTTCGTCACCACGCGGCGCCAAAGCTCGGAAGATTCCAGCACGTTTGCCTTGTCGACTGATGTTACTTTCTTTTTGCGCCGGCGCGCGAACTGAAATGCTTTTTCGGCAATGCGCTCGATTTCATGTGTGGTGTATACTTCGGTATTCACGCCGCGCTCCTGCCCGTCAGGCAATTTTTCCACGCCTTTTGGAGTCCCAAAATAAATTCCGCCCGTAAGCTCGCGCATAACCAGCAGGTCAATTCCGTCCACGACTTCTTTCTTCAGCGTGCTGGCATTGACTAGGCTCGCGAACATTTTCACGGGACGCAGATTCGCATAAAGCTTGAGTTCGCCGCGCAGTTTCAGAAGCGCGCGCTCGGGACGCACTTTGTAGTCCAGATGTTCCCACTTCGGTCCGCCAACGGCGCCTAAAAGCACCGCGTCGGAATGCTTGGCCATATTCAGCGTTTCATCGGTAAGCGGAATGCCGTGCTGGTCAATGGAGGTGCCGCCGACAATTCCTTCCTGAACTTTGAACACAAGATGATTCACCGCGGCCAGTTTATGGATGACCTTCACCGCTTCGCGAATGACTTCTTTTCCGATTCCGTCACCGGGCAACAAACAAATGTTATACATAATGACTCCTGTTTGTAGTAGCGGCTTTTCCGCCGAAGGACGGATCCGCCGTGGCGGAAGCCGCTTTTATTAATAGCGGCTGAAGTCGCTACTACGAACCAGCTCGTAGTGGCGATTTTAATCGCTGTCTCTAGCGGCTGAAGTCGCTACTACGAACCAGCTCGTAGTGGCGATTTTAATCGCTGTCTCTAGCGACTGAAGTCGCTACTACGAACCAGCTCGTAGTGGCGATTTTAATCGCTGTCTCTAGCGGCTGAAGTCGCTACTACGAACTAACTTTTTACCGCAAAACCTTCCTGGGGGCTGGACGCCGACGCGAATTGTTTCTTCGGGATGCGTCCTGCCAAAAATGCTTTCCGTCCGGCCCGGACCGCGTCGCGCATCGCTTCCGCCATGAGTTTAGGATTATCGGCTAAAGCGATTGCGGTATTCATCAGCACGCCGTCCACGCCAAGCTCCATGCAAAGGGCCGCGTCTGAAGCGGTGCCGACTCCGGCATCCACAATCACCGGGACTTTCACGGCTTCCTTGATAAATTGAATGTTCAGCGGATTCTGAATGCCTAAGCCGGAACCGATCGGGGCGGCAAGCGGCATCACACAGGCCGCGCCGGCATCTTCCAGCTTTTTGGCCATGATCAAATCGTCATTCGTATAAGGCATGACGATAAACCCTTCTTTCACGAGGACGCGCGTGGCTTCCAGCAAACCTTCGGTATCGGGAAGCAGCGTTTTCTTGTCGCCGATCACTTCGAGCTTCACAAGATTGCCGACTCCTGCCTCGCGCGCAAGACGCGAAATACGGATGGCATCCTCGGCCGTATAAGCGCCGGCCGTATTCGGAAGAATCGTATATTTTTTCCGGTCGATAAAATCGAGAATCGTTTTCTCGCCGCGCGAATTCAGATTCACGCGTCCGATCGCCACGGTCACCATGTCCGCACCCGATGCCTCAAGCGCCTCGACCATCTCTTCGTTGGAGCGGTGTTTTCCCGTGCCGACGATTAAACGCGACTTAAACGTTTTGTCACCAATTTGTAGATAATCGTTACTCATCGTAAATCACCTCTTTCGGAATCGTATGTCGTATTTCGTATTTCGTATATCGTATATCGTATGTCGTATATCGTATTTCGTAGTGCATTTTCAATATACGACATACGATATACGAAATACGACATACGACATACGATATACGAAATACGCTATTTCAGCGCTGTCTTGCGCCGCGCTTTTTGATACAGCTCCACATAATGTTTTGCGGAAGATTTCCAGGAAAAATCGCATTTCATCGCGTTTTTCTGAAGATCCGTCCACAGCTTCGAATTTTTAAATACCTTCACGGCCTCATCGATTTTCTTCAAAAGATCGGTGGACGTGCTGCCTTCGTACACAAAACCGTTTCCCTTGCCGTGATTCTCATGATAATCCGTAACCGTGTCCGACAATCCGCCCACATCACGTACGATCGGAAGCGCCCCGTAACGAAGCGCGATCATCTGCCCCAACCCGCACGGCTCAAACACGGAAGGCATCAGGAAAAAATCACTGCCCGCGTAAACACGGCGGGAAAATTTCTCGTCATATTTCAGATTAAAACTGAACTGGCCCACATATTTCTTCGCGAGTCCGGTTAAAAGCGCGTGATACTTGCTGTCGCCGGACCCTAAAATCACCAGCTGAATGTTGCGCTTCTTCAGTTCCTCTAAAATGGGGGTGACGAATTCAATTCCCTTTTGTTCCACGAGGCGGGTCACCATGCCGAGCAGAGGAATCTCGGGATTCACCTCCAGATGCGTTTCCTTCTGGAGCACGCCTTTGTTGATAAGTTTCTTGGCGAGCGTCGACGCCGTGTAATTCGACGGCAAGGCTTTATCCGCTGCCGGATTCCATTCTTCCGTATCGATACCGTTTAAAATTCCGTAAAGATCGGCCGTACGCTCACATAAAATTCCGTCCATCCCGCAGCCGAATTCATGTGTTTGAATCTCACGCGCATAATTGGGACTGACTGTGGAAATCACATCGGAATAAATCAGCCCCGCTTTCAGGAAACTGAGCTTGCCGTAATATTCAAGACGATGCAGTGTAAACTCTTCCCATCCGAAACCCGTGAGCGCCAAAGTGTCGGGCGGAAAATTTCCTTGATAAGCCATATTGTGAATCGTAAATATCGTGCGCGCCTTCGTCAAAAATCCCTGCTTCTGGTACATAATTCTGAGATAGGCGGGCACAAGCCCCGTCTGCCAGTCATGGCAATGAAGCACATCCGGCTCCAGGCCCAGGCGCCTGACAATTTCAGGAACCGCTTTCGAGAAAAAGATGAAACGGCGGTCATTATCCGCATAGTCGCCCTGACTGGTTCCGTAAAGGCCGTCCCTGTCAAAAAACGCGGGATGCTCGATGAAATATACTGTGAGATTTTCCCCCGCCTCGTGAACTCGCAGCTGCACTTTTTCGCGGTCCTGGCCGAGAGAAATTTCAAAAGAATCCAGCGCCTTTTTCATCACGAATACCGACGGATCCACCGAACGGTAGCGCGGAAGAATTACGGCGACTTCATGTCCGAGGTTTGCGATTTCCTTCGGGAGGGCTCCCACCACATCGGCCAATCCGCCCGTTTTGGCGAACGGGAACATCTCTGAAGCGGCAAAAACGATTTGCATGGCAACGCCTAACTGACGTTCAACACATTATTGAATGTGCCTAATCCGTTCGGGACAATCTCAAAATTGGTTTGGTCATTTTCCCAGTTACCGTCCACGACAAAACGGTATTCATAACGGCCGGGCTTCAGTTCGAATGTGCCTGACCAATTCCCTTGGGCATCTTTCCTTAACGCGCCTTTTGCGGGATTCCATTTGTTGAATGTCCCGGCCACTTGAACGCCCAGGGAAAGCGGGGCGTAAAATTTAAAAGTAACTTTGCGAAGCACGTTTTGCGGTTTTAAAACATTTTTAAGCACCATAATTACCCCCCTCATGATGATTCAGTATATCCTTAGGCTAAAACAGTTTCAACGGACTTGATCACAATGTCCGCGTCTTCATCGGAAAGAAAAGGATGCATCGGAAGAGAAAGTATTCTTCCGGCAAGCGATTCAGACACCGGCAGGGCCGCGGCGTTTCCGTTCTGGAAGCACGGCTGAAGATGAAGAGGGCGCGGATAATAAACCGCGCACTGAACGCCCAGATCCTGAAGCCTCTTCATAAACTGATCCCGTGTCACGGAAGTTTTTCCGGGCGTAAGCGCCACGGTAAAATAATTATAGCTGTGCTCGGATCCCGGCGTCGTCGATTGAAAAGTAAGGGCGGGATTTTTCTGAAATACTTTTTCATACCGTGCGGCGAGCTTTTTTCTCTTCGCTAAAAACTCATCCAGCCTGGAAAGCTGAAACAGCCCGAGCGCCGCTTCCATATCGGTCATGCGGTAATTAAATCCGATCATCGAGTGAATGTATTTTTCCGTTTCACCGTGCGATTTTAGATGGCGCAGTTTCACGGCCAACACGTCATCGTTGGTCGTGATCATGCCTCCCTCGCCCGTCGTCATATTTTTCGAGGGATAAAACGAAAAGCAAACCGCATCGGGAAATTCAGCGACATTCCGGGATTGATATTTCGCCCCGAGCGCCTGTGCGGCGTCCCAAATCAATTTCAAATTATGCCCTTTCGCGATTTTCTGAATCAAAGCGATGTCGCAGGAGTTGCCGAACAAATGGACACCGGCAATCGCCCGCGTCTTGGGCGTGATTTTTTGGGCGATGTCCGACGGATCAATCAGCCAGGTTTTAGGGTCCACGTCACAGAAAACGGGTTTTGCGCCGGTCATGGCGATCATGCTGGCCGTGGCGATAAATGTGAACGCAGGGACTATCACTTCATCGCCGGGCTGTAGCAGAGCCTGATACACCAAATGAAGCGCGGCAGTTCCGGAACTGGCGGTGATGGCATGGCGGGCGCCGGTTTCCAGCCGGAAAGATTCTTCAAATTCCCGGGTTTTGGCCCCTTCTCTCAAGTTCCCGGAACGGAGGACTTCCCCGGCGGCTTTCACCTCTTCGTCGCCAAGAACTACTTGGGATAGGGAAATTTTGCGGATCGACATAAGGGCGGCAATATATCAGAAATTCCCTTGCAATTAAAGGGCATACTCCTATAATACCGGAACTTTTTGAAGGAGAAGTAACTATGAAAATTTGCGAAATTTGTGGAAAAAAGCCCCTTACCGGACGCAGTATTGCCCGCCGTGGTATGGCCAAAAAGAAGGGCGGAGTTGGTAAGAAGATCACAGGAATTACCCGCCGCCGTTTTCTGCCTAATATTCAGAAGGTTAAAGCGCGTCTTACGAACGGAACTGTTCGTCGCATTAAGGTTTGCACCGCGTGCATTCAGGCGGGGAAGGTCACAAAAGCTGCCTAAATCAAAATTCAAAGTGCAAAATGAAAAACTAAGGAAAGCGCTTTGCGCTACCCTTAAGTTTTGATTTTTTCATTTTTCATTTTGAACGCTTTTCTTTATATCCCTAATCTCCAGCTCAAAAATTTCATGCCCTTCCCAAATTCTTAAAATGGGCGAATAAAGAATGTCATAATGTCCTGCGGGAATGCGGGCGTCGCCATCTTTAGGATTCCAGACCGCCTCGAAATTCTTTCCGTCATGAATCGCAAAAAAACGCTGTTCGTTTGACGCGAACCAGCGCGAAGGAATGGGACGAAGCTCCGCGTTGCGTGTCAAAAAAACCGGCTTGGGATTTCCCAGACCGAAAGGTTCGAGCATAGCAATTTCTTTCATCTGCGTAATCGTTAAATCTTTCAATCCGATTTCCGCGTCAATTTCATAAACTTTCGATAAATCTTCCGGGAGAATCCATTCGCGCGCGATTTCATTAATCAGCTGACGAAAGACGGGCAGAGATTTTTCTTCCGCCGAAAGCCCTACGGCCTGTTCATGTCCGCCAAACTGAAGCAGCGGCGAGCTGGCGCGCTTCAGGAGATCATACAAATTCACGCGGCGCACCGACCGGCCGGACCCTTTGCCCATCCCCTCTTCATTCACGCTGATCACCAGCGCGGGACGGTGAAAACGCTCAACAAGGCGCGCGGCCACAATGCCGATCACGCCCGGATGCCAGGAAGAATCCCAAACCACAATCACCCGGTCCTGATTGAAATTGACTTCCCGCTCAACTTTTTTGATGGCCTGCTTGGTCGTATTCTGCTCCAGATCGCGGCGCTTTTTATTTTGTTTCTCAAGTTCCCCGGCGAGCTTCGCAGCTTCGAGCGCGTCTTCCGATAAAAGCAAATTCAGCGATGTTTCCGCAGAGTCCATGCGTCCCGAAGCGTTGATGCGGGGGGCAAACACAAACCCCAGATGGCCCACATGAACTTTCCGGCTCTTGAGCTTTGCCGATTCCGCCATCATTCGAATTGCCATTCTGGGGGACTCGGACATAGCCCGAAGACCGAACTTCACGAAAAGACGGTTCTCTCCGACAAGCGGAACCATGTCCCCCACCGTGCCCAGCGAGGAAAGGTCGATATAATCGAGCGCTTTTTTTCCAAGCAGCGCCTGGGCCAGCTTGAAGGCAAGCCCGGTCGCGCAATAAAATTTGAACGGGGATTCGCAATCCGGACGGAACGGATTGACCACGCTATGCGCTTCGGGAAGCTGTCCGTCTTTAATTTGATGATGATCGAAAATCAGGCAATCGATTCCTGCAGCTTGTGCGTCTTTTACTTCATCAATCGATACCGTTCCGCAATCCAGCGTAATGATGATTTTCGCGCCTTCTTCTTTCGCGAATTCGACACCACCCTTGGTAAACCCGTATCCGTTTTTCACCCGGTGCGGCACGAACGGCTTCCACTTCGCGCCAAGACGCGTGAGCGTACGCCCCACAATCGAGCTGGCCGTCACTCCGTCTACGTCATAATCGCCATGAACAATAATCAGCTCGGAAGCTTCAACGGCTTCGAGAATTCGGCGCACTGCTTTTTCCATGCCGGCAAGAAGATAAGGATCCTGCAAGTCCTCGAGCGTGCCGTGCAAAAATTTGCGGGCTTCTTCGACTGTCTGAATTTTACGGTGACGCAGAAGTTTCGCGGTGAGAGGCGTGAGACCAAGCTCAGTAGTGAGCCCGGCCGTGGGATCAGAGGTTTTGAGCGTCCATTCAGTAATCATTTCGTCAGTTTATGTAAATCCACCAGCGCCGGAGTCGCGATGAAAATCGTGGAATAAGTACCGGAAATCATACCAACCAGCATCGCGAAAGCGAAATCATTAATGACTTCCCCGCCGAAAATAAACAGCGCGATCACCACTAGCAAAGTTACTCCGGAAGTAAGAATCGTTCGTGAAAGCGTTTGATTCAAGCTCAAGTTCACCTGATCGACGAAAGGCAGTTTGCGCATCACCTTGAGATTTTCACGGATACGGTCATAAATCACGATCGTATCATTGATGGAATAACCGATAATCGTCAGGATTGCGGCAATAAATGTGAGGTTCATTTCGCGGCCCGAAATCGCGTAAATTCCCACGGTCACCGCGGCGTCGTGAAATAGCGCCAGCACGGCGCAGAACCCATAATTAATCTTGAACCGGAATCCCACATAAACACACATGGCAATCAGCGCCCAAACACTGGCCCAGAAGGCTTTCTTACGGAGATCCGAACCCACCGACGGACCCACTGTTTCCACGCGGAGCGTTTCAAAATTTCCGGTACCCACAAGATCGGTTAGAACATTCTCGATTTTGTCGGTGGCAATTTGCGGCGTACGGATAATAATTTCATGCAGCCCAGGCTCGCCGAAATTCTGAAGCTGCGCGCCGGAAACGCCGGCCGAGGACATCGCACTGCGCACCTGTCCGAGATCCATGGCTTCCTTAAATTTTACCTGAACCAGCGAGCCGCCGGCAAAATCCACACCGAAATTATTCGCGCCGCGCATGTAAAAAACCAAAAGGCCGCCGACAATTACCAACGTGGACGCCAAGTAAGCCCAATAACGCCATTTCATATAATCAAATTTCGGGACACCAATCAGCTGAAGCATCCGGATATTGATTTCTTTTCTGCGGGTAATCCAATCGTAAATGACGCGCGTGACAAACAGCGCTGTGAACATGCTGGAAATAATACCGAGACTTAAGGTAACCGCAAAACCACGGATCGGACCCGTGCCGAACTTAAAAAGCAGAAGAGCGGTAATGAGAGTAGTTATGTTGGAATCGAAAATAGCGGAAAAAGCTTTGTGATAACCGGCCGCGATCACCGCGCGGCTTTTCTTGCCCAGCGCCAATTCTTCGCGCATGCGCTCGAAAATGAGCACGTTGGCGTCCACCGCCATACCGAGCGATAAAATTAAACCGGCAATACCCGGCATCGTAAGCGACGCGTTAAAAAGCGACAAACCGGCAAGGATCAAAAGAAGGTTCAGCATCAGCGCGAAATTTGCGATCAAGCCGTTCCAGAGATAGTAAACAGCCATCGCGGTAAATACGAGCAGCAAGCCGACAACACAAGCGCGGATTCCGCTGTCGATAGAGTCTTTACCGAGCGTCGGCCCCACCGTTCTTTCTTCCTCCACATAAACAGGCGCAGGCAAAGCACCGGCGCGGAGCACCAGCGAAAGATCGCTGGCATCCTGATAGGAAAATTGCCCCTGAATAATGGCGCGGCCGTTCGGGATACGCTCGCGCACCTGCGGCGCCGAACGAAGCGTTCCGTCCAAGAGAATCGCGATTCGGCGCGGGGTTCCGTCCATGCGGAAATCACTGACGGCTTTGGACGTCATCTCGTCGAAAAGACGCGCGCCTTCTTCATTAAATTCAAGCGTAACAATCGGCTGGCCGAAACTTCCCTGATCGAAGGAAACACCGGCATTTGTAAGTTTGTCGCCGCTTAAAACAGCTTCGCTTTTGAGCAGTAATTTTTCCGCCGGACGGCCTTCTTCCTCTTTCAGTTCTTTCAATTCATAGCCTGCGGGAATTTGGCCTTTGAGAGCTTCATCGATCAGATTTTGTTCGTGGGCCACCATCTTAAATTCGAGATGGGCCGTGCGTCCCAAAATTTCAAGCGCACGCCTGCGGTCCGTCACGCCCGGAAGCTGAATCACGATATGATCCGATCCCTGCTTGGAGATCTGAGGTTCTTTCACGCCGAATTCATCGATACGGTTCCGGATCACTTCGACCGCGCGGTCCGTAGCATCTTTGCGGAGCGACTCGGGAACTTTGTCTACATCCACCTTCATGACGATGTGCATACCGCCCTGAAGATCAAGGCCCAGCGTGATTTCTTTTTCCGGCGGATAAATTTTCCAGATGGAAAATGCGACAAGCGCGACAATGAGAAGAACTTTCCACTTGAAGTATTTGTTCATAACGTCCCTGTGTTGTTATTCTTTCGGCTTAAGAACCGTGCTGATGGCTGACTTTTCGAATTCCAGCTTCACTTCATCTTCACCGACCTTGAGAACTACCTTACTGTCATCAACGCCCCAAACAGTTCCGATCATCCCGCCTGAAGTAGCAACCTTATCCCCTTTTTTCAGGGCTTTCAGCATATTTTGATGCTCTTTCTGGCGCTTTTGCTGAGGACGGATCAAAAGGAAGTAGAAAATAACGAACATCAGAACTAACGGAAGGAATGACACCAGCATATTTCCCCCGCCTTGTTGCGGCGCAGCTGGAGCAGCCTGGGCTAAAATAAACGAGTTAAGCAAATCCATGAAAATATCCTTTCTATACAAGTTAGTAGTAGCGACTTCAGTCGCTCTCTGTAGCGAATAAATTCGCTACTACAAACACATCATTTACACATCGGCCAACCGCGGCCTATCTTGAGCCGGCATTATACCGCATTTCGAACCGCTTCTTAAAGGAAAGAAAGTTCCCCTTCCGGACGGATTCCCTGATTTTTTTCATCAAAGAAATAAAGAAATAAACATTGTGATACGACAGCAAATGATGTCCGAGAATCTCATTGGCATTCAGCAAATGCCGGATATATCCCCGGTCAAAATTTTCACAAGCATAGCAATCGCAATCCGGGTCGATCGGCCCTTTTGCTGAAATATATTTCGCATTCCTCACCACGAGAAGTCCCTGATGCGTGAACGCGGTGCCGTTGCGTCCATAGCGTGTCGGCGTCACGCAATCGAACATGTCGATCCCGGCTTCCACTGCAGTCAGAAAATCAATCGGAGTTCCGACGCCCATCAAATATCGCGGCTTCCCCGCGGGAAGAAGCGGCGTAACTTCATAAACAATTTTATTCATATGCTCTTTCGGCTCGCCCACCGCCACCCCGCCGAGCGCGTATCCCGGAAAATCCAGTTCCAGCGTGCGTTCCAGCGATTGTCTTCGAAGCGCGATATTGCATCCGCCCTGCACAATTCCGAAAAGCGCCTGATCTTTTTTCCGGTGAACTTTTTTCGCGCGCGCGGACCAGAGAACCGTACGGTTCACAGCTTCCTGCAGCACGGAAGCGTCTTCCGTGTACGGCGGGCATTCATCGAATACCATCGCGATGTCGCTTCCGAGCGTTTCCTGAATTTTAATCACGGACTCCGGTGTAAGGTGATGCTCTTTCCCGTCGAAATGACTGTTGAACGTGACGCCTTCGTTCGTAATTTTGCGAAGTTTTGCGAGCGAGAAAACCTGAAACCCTCCCGAATCAGTGAGAATCGGACCCCTCCAGCCCATAAATTGATGAAGTCCGCCAAGTTTCTTGATAACCTCGATTCCGGGACGTATGTAAAGATGATAGGTGTTCGACAAAACGATTTGCGCGCCCATTTCCTCAAGGTTCCTGGGCGTGAGCGTCTTCACTGTTGCCTGGGTGCCGACAGGCATGAAGCAGGGCGTATCGATCACCCCATGCGCCGTCATGAGCTTGGCGATGCGGGCATTGGATTTCGGATCACGTTTCGTAACTTTGAAATGAATGGAAGAATGCATGTTTGTAGTAGCGAATTTATTCGCTAAATAATAGCGGTTAAAACCGCTACTACAAACACTTTTTACGCGGCTTGTTTCATGACATCGGAGGCAACACTGACGCGGTTGCGGCCGTGTTCTTTGGAGTAATACAGCGCGGCATCGGCAGCCTTAACCAGCTCCGTCTCGCCCTTAGCATGAATCGGAAAAGTGGATACGCCCAGACTGACGGTTACTTTCAAGGTCTGCCCCTGATTTGGGCCCGGAAAATCGTATGTTTCGATTTTTTTGCGCAGGCGCTCGGCCACCATCACGGCATCCTCAAGCGACGTTTCGGGAAGGATTACGGCATATTCCTCTCCGCCGTAGCGGCAGGCGATGTCGATTTCGCGCACGTTCAGACGGAACAATTTCGCCGTATAAATCAGCACGATGTCACCTTGCTGATGACCAAACGTATCGTTGAATTTTTTAAAATGATCGATATCCGACATAATCAGAGACACCGGATGCCCTTTCCGCTGGGCTCTTAAAATTTCATCGTGGAGGCGTTGCTCAAAATAGCGGTGAATGTGAAGCTGAGTCAAACCATCCGTAATGGCCAGATGATAGAGCTGGGCGTTATAAATTGTAATGGCCGCCTGACCGCAAAGTGTCGTCAGAAACTCCGCGTCTTCATCGGTAAATAGTTCGCCCGTGTGTTTATTCGTAATATTCATCACCCCGATGCATTCGTCATTGGCGACGAGCGGCATGCAAAGAATCGAGTTCACATTTGACTGATCGGATTTTTTGAATTGCGTGTCTTTTCCCACTTCGTTAACGATCATGTATTTTTTTGTCGCCGCCACTTTTCCGGCAATTCCTTCACCGACTTTTATTTTCGTGGTCTCGACCTCTCCCCGGTTAATCTTGGCTTCCTGAACCGGATCAATGCCACGCACGACTTTGACTTCGAGCTCCATCGTGTCCTTATTCAGCAGCATGAGGCTCGCCTTCTGCGCATGAGCGGCCTCTTTGGATTTGTCGAGAATTAGGATCAGCGTGCGCTGAAGATCCTGCGCAAAATTAAGCGCCTGGCTCACATCGTAAATTGCCGAGAGATTATCCATTTTCCGGCGAAGCTCTTTGCTTGCGTGCGCTTTCTGCTGATCGAGAATGGCGCTGTCAATGGCCACGGCGGCCTGCGCGGCAAGCTGCGAGAGGAATGTGACTTCTTCGGCGGTGTACGCAATTTTATCTTTCCGCTTGCCCATCGTAAGGATGCCCACCAACGTGTCTTTCACCATCAGCGGAAACCAGAGATAACTATCGAGCTTGTCGAGATTCCATTTTTCAATCATGTGTTTGAAGCGGTATTCACCGGTGGAATCCTTGATATAAAACGGCTCGCCGGAATTCAGCACCTGCCAGAAAAGCCCCTCCTCGCACAAAAATTCCAGATCTTTCACGTCGTCTTCAATCAGTCCCATGGATTTTCTGAGCTTGAAATTCAGCTTGGAATCGTCCCGCACAAAAATCGCGCAATTGGACGCGTCACTTGCCTCATACACGGACGAAATAAAAACGTGGCAAAGCTGATTCATGTCCTGAATAGAAAGCAGGGATTTGCCGAGCTGGGACAGCGTGAAAAAGTCGAACACCTTTTTCTCGAGGCGGCTGATATTGTGAGAGATTTCCCGGTTTTCCTTTTCTTCTTTCATTTTCAATCGCCCTGAAAGATTCAGGATCTCATGAGATTTTTTCACATAGAAATTGAGGTTTTCCTGAGTCATAGGCGATTCGCAAATATCCAACAGCGGAATCTTCTTTTCATCGAGAAGCAGCGTAAAGTATTCTTTGGGAGCACGGAAAAGAACAGCGTAATGGACATCTTCCGATGGAATAATCAGTTCCTCTATTTTTCCAAGAGTTTTATCCCAAAGCAGCTCTTCAATCATCGCGATGACGGGCTTATGAACTTTAATAAGCTCCAAGAATTCCTCGGTATTGTTGGCCCAAATCATGCGGCCTTTGCGGGATACCAGATAAGGAGGAGTTGCGAGCGGTTTTTTGCAGAGAGCCAGAATGTGGTAACCGGTTTCCTGTTCCATACCCACCGTCCTGTGGTTAGAAGACTTTCTATATTGAAGTCTAGATGGTGGGAAGGCTAAATACAAATAAGGGGCCGGGGCACTTATTTGATCAGCATCGCATCGCCATAGCTGGCGAAGCGGTATTTCTCTTTTACGGCGGATTCGTAGGCTTTTAGGATATTCTCGCGGCCCGCGAAAGCGGACACGAGAAGAAGCAGGGACGTGCGCGGTAAATGAAAATTCGTGATCAGCGCATCCGCCGTTGTAATTTGGTACGGCGGATAAATAAAAATGGAAGTCCTTCCCTCACACGCCTTGAGCGATCCGTCCTCCTGCTTCGATGATTCAAGGGCGCGGAGGGCGGTGGTTCCGCAGACAAACACTTTGCTCCCCGACCTGCGCGTAGATTCAATCAATTGAATCACTTCATCCGTTACCCGGAAAAACTCCTCGTGAAGCGTATGCTTCGCGAAATCCTCCTGAACCAGCGTTTTAAACGTTCCGTAGCCGACATGAAGTGTGATCCATCCGAGCCGGACTCCGGATTTTTCAAAATTTTTCAGAAAATCCTGATCGAAATGCAGACCGGCCGTCGGGGCCGCCACGGCTCCGGCATGTTTTGCGAACACGGTCTGGTACTGATGGGCATCTTCCGGCTTCACCTTCCTTTTAATATAAGGCGGCAGTGGAATTTCACCGAAGCGCACGAGCATTTCCCAGAATTTGCCGGCAGGATTGAATTCGATTTTCCGTACGCCGCCGTCCTGCGGATCATCGATCACGGTTCCCGAAAATCCCGCTTCCGGGTTGATTAAAATTTCCGTCCCGGCCTTGATGCGGCCCGAAGGACGCACCAAAGTTTCCCACGTTCCGGGCATGAGCTCCTGAAGCAATAGAATTTCCACTTCCCCGCCTGTCGGCCTTGTTCCGTAAAGCCGCGCGGGAATAACACGCGTGTCATTAAGGATCAGAGCATCACCAGGCTTGATGTAGTCGGTTAAGTTCCGGAATTTTTGGTGAGAAATTTTTCCATCTTTGCGTGAAAGTACCAGCAGGCGTGACGAAGTTCTTTCAGGAACCGGTTCCAGGGCAATCAATTCTTCGGGAAGGGTGTATGAAAACTCAGACAATTTCATAACTAAATTATAGCATTGAGAAGAAAAAAGGGGTCAGACCCCTTTTTCTCTTTACAATTTCTCACCTTTCAAAATTTCCGGAATTTTTTCAGAATCGATCCGTAAGCCGCCGTCATGCTCGATCTTGAGCGTATAAATGGTGCCGGGCACAAACACCGAGCCCGGCGCTTCGAGTTGAACCGATTTAATCCCATCCGCTTCACGGCTTAACGGATCCAACGCGTATTTCCAGAATTTTTCCCACATCTTTTTCTCAAGCGGATTGTGGGTCCCAGGAATTTTATATCCGTCCGGAATTTCATAGGCCTGCGTGATCGGCAGTACCTGGGCAGAAACTGTTTTGCCGGAATTTCCGCTTCCCGTCTTGAGATTCTTTTCTCCAGGAAGCACAGTTCCCTCATCCAGAACAAACGCCTTTAGAAAAATGAAGGCGCTTTTGCCCTTGAGCTTATCGCCGGTTTCAATGAAATTGTCTTTGAACCGGATCACGAGCGACTGAAACTGGATGACATTGCCCTTAAATGTGAAATATTTCGGATTAAGCGGGCGTCCGAGCGCGTCAAATTCCAGAAATTTGACGGTGGATGTAAGTTGATTCGAGGTTTCGTCAAAAGAGGTGCTGGTCACGAGCACTTCGGCCACGCGGGTTTCCGCCGAAAGCCTCCGGACGATTTCCTTAAGAATCCGGTTTTCATTCCATTTGGCGGCAAGAATGATGATACCCCACGCAATCAGCCCCAGAACAATAACGGCAATGACGGCGGTAACAAAATTTTTTATGCTTTTAACTTTGAATTTTTGAGCCATAAGATTTCAAACGTTCCCTCTTCATTTTCTCGACATAAATATCCGCCTGGCGTGTGGGTTCAGGAACCCGGAATCCCTTCGCCGTTTTCATCACCCATTGCTTGGCGGATTTCAATCCGATTTTGTGCCCGACTGATACAAAAATCGGTTTAACACCGGACCGGGTCCGAAGCACCGCCCCGATTGTTTCTTTTCCCTGTTTCAACGGGCTGAACGCCCCCGTCTTCAGGCCGGGATTTTTATATTCCCCGATTAAACGGGACTTAGCCGCTCCGATCGTGGGACATCCCAGCCAGAGTCCCAGGTGGCTTGCCAGCCCGATCCGGCGCGGATGCGCTATTCCCTGTCCATCGACCATAAAAAGGTCGGGTTTAAGCTTCAGTTTCCTGATAGCGGCGAGAAGCGCAGGAATTTCACGGAAAGAAAGCAGCCCGGGAACATACGGAAACGTCACCGCCTGAATTGAAATCGCTTTTTCCTTCACGGCCAGACCCGGCCATTCAAACACAATGACGCCAGCAAAGCATTGACCGGTTTTAGGATCATACGCGATATCGCATCCGGCAATCGTACGGACTTTCCGCGGACTGCCTTTCCGGATTATTTTTCCGGCGAGCTCTTTCTGAATTTGAATCGCCTGCTTGGGCGTGACATTCCAACGATGCATAGAAGTGAAAAGTTCAAAAAGCAAAATGAAAAATTATGGAAGGCGCCTGTGGCGCTTCATTAATTTTTCACTTTTCATTTTTCATTCTCAATTTTTATTATGGTGCGCCCGGCTGGACTTGAACCAGCAACCTTTAGCTCCGGAGGCTAACGCTCTATCCAATTGAGCTACGGGCGCTTCTAACTTAAGCGCCAAACCAACCTTTGATCGTATCGATGGACCTTGAAAACCAGTTTCCGGAAGGTTTTTCTATCGGAGAAGAATAGGCCTGGGAAATTTGAGAACCGGGATAATAAAACCGCAGGATATTATCATATTGAAAACTGCGCTCCGCCATGGTCTTCGAGCCCCACTGGCACATCCCGACTCCATGCCCCCATCCTTTGCCGGTAATCAGCAATTTGCCGCCGCTATTCTGGAATTTGGCGAGCGTACTTCTCATTTTATCCGCGCCGATGAACAGCCGGAAATCGCTGGCCGGCATATTGCGCGTTCCCGCGGAGTGATGGATAGCAACGCGTTTGATGCGTCCGGAACGGTCATGATCCAGTTCGTCGATGCGTTTGATTGTTCCGAATTTATAACCCCGGTCGTTCAGTTTTTTCCGGATTTCTTCGAAAGTAAACTCCGACTTCCAGGAGTCATATTTATTGCCGGCGCAAAATCCGCAAGTCACTCCCGAAAGGGGCACGATGGGAATGGCATGCCAAACGGCATCGGCACTCGTGGTGCGGCCGCCGCAGGAAGAATGGAAATATCCGGTGAACAGCATTCCCCGATAGGTGAGTACCTGGCCGCGCGTGGCATCCACCGCTTCCGAAGTCCGGATATGCTCGGAATTTTTCCCCGTGTAAACCTGGCTTTTCACGTCATTCGTTAAAAAAAACGGGGCCTCCGGATTCTTCAATGCCTGAAAAAGCGCAAAAGTCCGCGCCGCAACAGCCTGTGCTTTTAGCGCTTCCATGTGCCAGCGGGGATCCACCTCGCCCGGCAGGACACCTTTCAAATATTCGTCGATCGCGATTTCATTGACGAGCAGCAATTTCCCTTTCTCATTTTTCTGTACTCTGAGCGCGGCACGGTAAGTCCGGCCTTCGATCTGAACCATTTCATCTTCCGTTATCACGGTAAAATGCGGCGTGCGGATCAAACGGCCGTCCAGAAGGATACCGTCCTCGGATGTGTTGACGATGATTTCTTTTTGCGGCAGCCCTTGGGCCAGCAAATCCCCCGTGATAGGATGCTTCACCGTGTACGGCGATGAAAACTCCAGGCGCGCCTTGTCAACGTTCTGTAAAATCGCGACGCGCATCACCGGATGCTGATTCATGGCGGGAGGCAGGATAATCGACGTGCGGATCGGCGCATTGGCATTGGCCGGTAAACTCAAAGCCATAATCCCCACAGCGGCAAATGCAGCGATTCTTTTTAAACCGAATTTTTTCATAATTTTTCTCCGTTAAGAATAATTCCAAAATCCGTAAGTTGAGCGGCGAGCTCTTCTGCCGACCGGAACAATTCCGACCGAAAACCTGCCTGGCGGGCGCTATCTACGTTCTTCTGTATATCGTCCGTAAAAAATATTTCTTGGGGAAGAAATCCCGTCTGCTTCACAACCTGTTGATAAATTTGGGGATCCGGCTTCTGGCATTTCAGTTCGTAAGAAAGAAAAAACCGGTCTATCGAATCCAGAACCGGAAATCTGGGCCTTAAGAATTCAAAATGCCACTCATTCGTATTCGAAAGCACCCAAACCGGATATTTCTTTTTCACGGCCCGGACGAGTGCTTCCATTTCGCCTTTGGCCGAAAAAATATCGCACCAAAAATCCCTGAATATTTCCGCACCGCATTCGAGGTCCAGCTCGCGCGCGACCCTGTCAAAAAACTCGCCGGAAGAAATTTTCCCTTCCGTATAAGCGGCATCAGCATTGGCGGTGAGAAAATAGCTTATCAATTGATAAGCAGGGATTTTTGAGTGCGCTTCAAGCCGGGAAATAAATATTTCGGGCCGGTAATCAATCAGGACATTCCCCAAATCAAATAAAACTCCACGTATTTTCATACTCGCTTTAAAAAAGGGCCCGCCCCCTTTTTTCAATCCTTTCTCAACTTCGAAAAATAGTAAACGGGAATTCCCAGCATGGCAATGCCGAGGCCCATCAGCGAATCATGCGGCCGTTCAATGAGCGTGCTCATGAGCAGAAAAATCGTGGTCACAATGAAAATAATCACCGTGAACGGATATCCCCAAGCCTTGAATTTAATTTCGGCATGCCGTTTCTGTTTCAAAATAATAAGCCCGACGCCTGTCATGCCGAAGAAAAACCAGAAAACCACCGACGTGTAGGTAACGAGCTTCTCAAAAGAACCGGTCCAGATGAGGAACAATATCCACACCAAATTAATCATCATGGCGATGTACGGCGTCCGGAATTTCGGATGAATCTGCTTCAAAAACGCAAAGCGCGGATGATCCTTCCCGACGGCGTATCCGATGCGGGCATCGGTCAAAACCATGGTGTTCATCGAGCCGAATGTCATGAGCAGAATAATAAAGGAAATCAGCATCCCGCCCCACCCGCCGAAAATCGTATCCATCATCCGCGAAGCAACGACATCCGTTTTCTGAATTTCTGCGACGGACAACACATGAAGGTAAACCCAGTTCACGGTCACGTATAATCCGGTTACCAGGATAATTCCGAGTACGATTGAAAGCGGGAGATTCCGTTCGGGATTTTTGACTTCCCCGCCCAAATAGGCCGATTCATTCCATCCGCCGTAAGTCCACAGCACAAAAATCATGGCCAGACCGAAAGCTCCGATCTGGGAAATCTGCATCCGGCCCTCACCGATTACCGTTTCCTCAATTCCAGTTCTGGGACCGCTGAAAACACCAATCAGCGCGATAAGAAGAAGCACGCCCACTTTGAGTCCGGAGAAAAAACTCTGAACTCCCTTGCCGTACTGAACTCCGTAAAAATTGACAACGGTGAGAAATATCACTCCTGCCGAAGCGATGATCTTAATTCCGATGGAACCTACCGGAAGAAAATAAGCGGCGTATTCGGCAAAAATGTAGGCGACGCTGGCCAAAGAGCCGGCGCGAATGACGAGAAAAAGCGTCCATCCGTAAACGAAAGAAAACGGTTTGCCGAACGTTTCACGCAGATAAACATATTCGCCTCCGGTCGTCGGAAATGCCGAAGCCAGCTCGGCAAATGTCAGGGCGCCGCAAAGCGATAGGAAACCGCCCAGAACCCAGGCCAGAAGAATCAGGCGCTCATCGGGAATGAGCTGGGCAATCGTCGCCGGAACGCGGAAAATGCCGGCTCCGACAACCGTGCCGATGATCGCGGCAACCGCGTCCCATAAATGAAGTTCACGCCTGAGTTCATGAGATTCGTTAGCCATTATTTTAGGACAGGAACAGCGCTCCGAGTCCGGAAACCAGGATTGCCAGACTGACAATCACGGAAATTTGATGCCATCGCTTGAATTCGGCTATTTTGGGATCCGAGGGTGAAACATTGTCAAATGACGGAATACCCTGACGGATGAGCCGGAGTTTTTTCATCACGACGGTGCTGTGAAACACCGCAAGCACTACCATGTCAAAGATCAGTAAATACCTGATCACCACCGGAGTATCCATATTTTCCCAAACCCTGAGGATCACCGCTGACGAAACGAGCAGCACTACCATACAGACTAATTGAATCACCTGAAAACGGCGGTGAATAACGCTGGCGACTTCGCCTGCCTGTGTCCGTGATGAGAGGGTTTTAAACAGGGCCGGCGCCGCCACAAAGCCGATGGTGATGATTCCGCCGAGCCAGACAATCAGCGATAAGTGATAAAAAAAACTGACGATTTGATAAGAGACATCCATTCGCACCTCCGTGTTAAAAAAGAGGCCCGGCCCCTTTTTTGATTATACCAGCCCAAAAATTTCTTTTTCGGTTCTAACTTTCGGCGTCATCTTTTCTTTTTCCCTGCGGCTGAGCGCCTGCTTGGCGAGGGGAACAGCCTGAAAAAACCCTCTCACAAAATCAATACGTCCCGTGAACAAGGCAAACAACAAACGCGCCGGCAGGAATATAAAATGTTCCAGAAGCAGCTGCGGATCCTCAAGATTCTTCCAGAGAAATAAAAAAGAATTCCGGTGATTAATGACCAAAGTTCCCTGTTTTCCGAACTTTTTATGAAAACTCGTGCCTCCCTCGTGATAAACCACCGATTTGGGCTCGTACAGACAACGATAACCCCTGCGCCACGCCCGGAAGCAGAGATCCGAATCTTCGACCCGCCCGGGAAGATAAAGATCATCGTAGCCGCCCAGTTCCAAAAATTTTTTCCGGTCAAACGCGCCAAAACCGGCCGCCATCGTGTAACCCGGAATTTCCTTAAGCGGCTCATGGCCGGGGTAACGGCTGCTTGCCCAGAAAACGCCGTATTTCAGGCGGAAGCGCGTGCGGCCGCCTTCAAACAACCGTCCGTCAAAAGACATTGATTTCGAGGTGACCATAAAAGTATCGGAATTAATCAGAAACGGCTGAATCAAAGGATCCAGAAAATGAGGATCCGCCCGGAGGTCATTATTAAGCAGTACTACGATTTCTTCAGGAATGCCGGACAAAAATTCATTGTAGGAACAGAGCACCCGGTTCTCACGCGACTCCGCCCAGCTGACGGCACCCTTAAAAGATTCCACGATCTCGCGGCTTCTGTCCCGGCTGGCATTGTCGAGCACGGTGACCTGAGCCGGTGTTTTCGCATTGCGGGCCGCCTCGACAATCGAAGGCAGGCATTTCGCGAGCAGTTCTTCCCCGTTATAGTTGAGAATGACAATGTGAGCTTTCATGATTTTATTCAGCCGAACACACAAACAGCAAATGGTAGGAAAACCGGACAGGAATGACCCAATCTTTAATCTGCTGTTTGAGGGGATATTTGGCGATTCCGTTGTATTTCAGCGTTTTCAGCACTTTAAGTCCGGAAGAAGTTAAAATTTCCTGCCACTCACCGAGGCTGGCAAAGCGTTCGTGGGTTTGATTGCGCGTTTTGCGATTGCCCGTAAATAGCACCGCAAGAATATCTTTATACCAGAACATATTCGGCACTAAAATGAAAACGCGCGCGTTTTTTCCGGCGACACGCTTCATTTCCTGAATCGACTTCGGAATATCCGTGAAATGCTCCATACTGCCCCAGCACGTAATCACGTCAAAGCGCTCGGACGAGAACGGAAGCATTTCTCCGGAGCTGTGGAACAGTTTGGCCGAAGGGCATTCTTTGTGCGCGCGTTCCAGAGCCTTGGAAGAAAGATCAATGCCCGTGAGGGATATTTGCGGACCCAAAATTTTTTCCGCGGCGCGCAGAAAATATCCGCCGCCGCAGGCCACGTCCAGAAGGGTTTTGGCCGAAGGACATTCGCGCTGAATCAGCCGGGCAAAAAACTCATAGCCCCGGTCTTCATCCCGGATCGTGCCCACCGTAAACAGATGGTCGTATTCTTCCTCAATGCTCTTGAGGGAGCGATGTATCTCGCCGGCAACCGGCATGTCGATTTTCCTTTTTGGAAGCGCGCTCGAGGGCAAACAGCTTCCGGTATTTTAAGAAGTAATAATAAGATGAAAGCATGTGATACAAGAAAGCCTTCGGGCCGTCCAAAAATCCCAGACGGAAAAAGTAAAAATAGAAGAAGCGGGCAACCGGAACAACGAGGAGCTGAGTCAGACTGAAGCGCGTCCCCCGGGCGGCCATCCATTCCGCTTCAAAATCCGTGTACTGTTCAAGCCGGCGCCGGTAATCTTTGATCGTAGCGATGGTGTAATGAAAAAGAATTCCGTTCAAGTTTCCGACAGGCCCGTCAACTACCAGTGTTTCATGGATGGGCCGCTCAAATTTTCCCGTCCCCCGGCGGAACAACCTCAGGATATGCTCGCTTCCCTGCCCTCCGTAACGGAATTGCTCGCCGAAAATAAAATTGGAGCGGGTAACGTAAAACCCGTTCCATGAAGACGCCTTATTCACGGCCTCCAAGATGGAAGATTTCAGCTCTTCACTGACCACTTCATCGGCATCGATCGATAAAATCCAGTCGCCCGCCGCCAGACTCATCCCGTAATTTTTCTGATCCCGGAAATTATCAAAAGGCCTTGAATAAATACGGGACGTATACTGCCTGGCTTTATCTATAGTGCGGTCTGTGCTCTGGCTGTCTATGACGATGATTTCTTGCGCCCAGGAAACGGATTGCAGGCAGGCCTCAATACGGCTTTCTTCGTTTTTGGCAATAATGACCACGGATACAGACGGCATAAGGGGAGAGATTATACTATAAAAATTAAAAAGGGGCCAGGCCCCTTAGGAGCACCCCACTTCATACAGTTGAAATTGCGTGGTTTTGGTAGGGGCGATCCCAACGGGTCGCCCGTTTCCGTGAAGGGCGACCCGTTGGGATCGCCCCTACTAAATCCTAAAAAACAACTGTATGAAGTGGGATGCACCCAGGAGCGCGGCCCCTTTTTAATTTTTGAACGCTTTTTGAGCGGAAACATTCAAATGGCCGCTGGCTCCCTCCAAAAACACGAAACGGATCTCGTATTTTTCCTCCAGAAAATGGATCAGACGCCGGGAAAATCTGGCCGCTCGCAAAGGCCAGAGCCAGAATTAAATTCATCCACTGTTTTCTACCGATTATTCGCTTCATTTGAGTTCACCCCGTTTTGATCTCTAGGCAGAAATCTCGCTCAGGCTCTATAAGGATGAATTAAGGGGAAATTAAAGGATTTTAACTTAAGGAGAATTACCGGGAATTATATAGAAAATTGGGGGCTTTCGGCTTCCGAACCGGGCTGATTGGAATAAAAAGCCTTTTGGTGAACAGAAACATAGTTTTCCCGTCCGGCCCAGTCGGAAAACTTCGGCGTCACAATCACCGTAGAAATGCCGGATTCGGCAAAAATACGGCTAATGCCTTCACAGTGAAAACCTCCGGTCACCAGCACGGCGATCCCGGGCTTGTCTTCACTGAGACGCTTGATCACGTTCAAACCCATGGCTTTATCGCGCTCGAGAACAAGCCGGTAAAAACGCATGACGGGAGCAAAAAGAATGGAAATGTCCGTCCATTCTTCGGACAAGTATGAAATACCGAGCACCTCGAAAGCGGCAGGGCCGTTCTTTTTTAGATCGCGGAAAAGTTCGGTGAAATTTTCGAAATCTTCCCGCTCCAGGTCAAGACGCGATGCCTTAATCAGAAGATCGATTTGTCTTAGGGTATTCCGGTAATTCAGCCATTCGGCATCCAGAGGAATGTCCGATTTTAATTTGGTTTCGGCGCGTTTTCTCAGGCTAAAAAGAATCAAATCCCGACGCTGGCGGCTTTTTTCCGCCTCGAGCAAGAGCTTGCGGTTCAAATCGTAAAGTTTTTTGTTTTCAATCCCATAATACTCGGCCGGCGCATTGCTCATGAGGGCCGCATATTCAGCACCCGATATTTCTCCCTTGCCCAGATATTTTTCCATCACACTGTTTTTCATGTCCTGATCCAGAAAGCGGCTCAGTCTTGAAACATCCAGGCGGCCTTCGCCCCCCTCCAGATAAACATGATTCAGGCCGTGGCGCTGCTGCAAAAATCCGAGTATTTTTCCGATATTTTTCTGCGCCTCAATCACACAATGCGCATCGCGGATTAAAATCACCCAGGGTGCGGATGAATTTTCGGAAGGATTGACGGATTCGATTTCACCTAAGTCTTCGGGGATGGAAAAAGGAACATCTTTGGCACCGGCCGCAAACGCGGAACCGCAAAGAAGAGTCAGAAGGAGCAAAACAAAAATTGAGAATTTGCGCATAGAGTCAAAAAACATGAAAAGAAATCTACACCATGACGTAAGAATTTGCAAATCGAGAATTTACGGCGAATTACGCAGATTGGGCGGTTGCTTTAACTGCTTCATTATAAGCCATTAACGCCTCCGTCAGCGATGCCACAAAGCCTTCTCCCACAAGCCACCCGTCGGCCAGCGGCTCAAGCCCGGCTTTATGATAAATCAGTTTCTGGGCCTCAGGGTTCTTTACTTTGGCGAGCATTCTTAAGAGAGAGATAACCACCCGGTCATCCACTTGTTGACGAAGAAGCTCTTGACGATTAATTTTGAACCGGACATATTTACCGTTCGAATCGGGAAGCTTGATCGTGTCTTTGAGATCTTCCAGAGAGAAGCGGGTCTCAAAAAGCCTGAGATCCCGCTTGAGCTCGGCAAGTAAAGGACTTTGAGTTTTCCGGCTTTTCACAATCGCTTCTTTGCCGCGCAATGCCTTTCTCAATTCTGCCGCCGGGTCAAATTCCGTTTCGGGATTATCAATGACCTCGACCAAATCCCCCGGCCTTAAAATACTCTTGAGCGCTTCGATTCTTTCCTGCCTGCCTTCAATCCTTGATTCCGTCACAATAATTGCAACCGGTTCTTCGGGAAGCGCTTGCGGAATCAGCCTGCCGGCGACAAATTGAGTGAACTGTTCAATAGAAAAACCCGGCGTCAAAAATTTAGGGTCAACTGTTTGAGCCTCGGCAATCCCCATACCAAGGAACAGATCCAAAAGATCGCCAAGAACAGTACCGTCACCCGGAGCAAAAATTTTACGAGTGACATCCAGAGAAACGGGAATAATTCCATCGATCTCCCGGTTTTCGGATTTCCATAGTTTTAAAATGCCGGCAATGCGGTTTGGCTCAACAGAAGAAAACCCCGAATTCCTCGCTTCAAGTTCGCTTAAAAAAGCTTTGATCTCATCGGGTGTGGGCTGAATATCCCCGGAAATTTTATTGCCAAGCGATCTTGCTTCGGCCGAAAATGCCATTCCTCTGATTTCCAAGGTTCCGCTTGGGTCCGATATGGCGATAATACGGGCTTTTTTGTCCTGAACGCCGGCACGAAATTGGCTGCGCAAATCGATGCTGATGGTACGGAATTCGTCGTTTGTATCCGGCACCGATATTTCCAATTTAGAGACGCCAAAACGGGACTGACCGACTAAAGGTTGATCCGCCCCGTTCTTAATTTCCATCCAGAATGAACCGGGCTCATTTGTTTTTACCCGAAGCACGAGCACCGGTTTTGCCTGCAAATCGGTTTCCGGAATATGCGCCCAAATCCACCCTCCGGATTGCCTGAGCACAAGGGCCTGATTATGTTCAAACTGAAGATTGCCTCCCCGATTAAAATTGATCTTTCCGAGAAGATCTCCCTCAACTTGATTCTGCTGCGGCGCCCCGCCCTGTGTGAATCTGCGGCCGTCAAAACCCAGCTGTACGCTTCCCGTCCGGGCCGCGCCGCCGAATTCCACGGAATGGATTTCAAGTTCCGAAGAAGGGTCGGAAAAAACGAGGATACCCGCTGTTTTGTTGGGATGCGCAAGCTTCTGTTGTCTTAAATCAATCAAAAAGCTACGGACCTCTCCTCCAGTAGAAGGAAATTGAAGCGCCGTTTTTTGTTCCGTTACCAAACGGTCTTCCGTATTTTTGACCTCGATAAATAACGCCGTCTCCCTCCTTGTTCGGACCGAAAGATGGACAAAAGGATTTTTCTCCAAATCAACCTGCGGGGTGCGCGTCCAGACATACCCTTGAGACTGGGGCATCGTAAGAACGCCTCCGGCAAACCGGTAGCGTTCTTTTAGCTCGCCCCCGCCGTCAAAAATCGCCTGCTCGAGAATCTGCCCCCCCGAACTCGTCCCTCGATTGACGGTAAAATCAGAAAGCGCGTGCGGAATTTCAGCGGTAGGAAAAGCAAAAGGAATGTTTCTTCCCTGCAGATTGGGAAAGGCGGCTCTATGTTCTTTATCCACAATGCAAATAAACCGGTCATAAACTCCGTCCGCGCGCATGGAACGCCCAATTTCGGGATGAAATCCCCCCAAAATGGCAACAACCGTTGTAATTTTAGAATCCCAGGTGAGCACCGGAGCAAATCCGGTTCCCGCAATATTGACCGACTCAGTGGAGCCGTAAGGACCCTGCATCCGTGGACCGCTGAGCATGACATGGAGCCAGGACGCTCCTACTCCCACAGGCCCCGCCAGAATAACGGGAAAAACCGCATAAGGTGTAACGACGTCCCGGCGAGTCACTGGCTGTCTGGCAATCGGAGGAATTCCAAGCTCGGACAGATAACGCGGATTCTGGTTTCGATCCGTAACAACGTCATGCACGGACGCAAATAACCCCGGAAATTTATTTGTGGCAGAATTCCAGGTACGCGCGGCTTCGCTCTGCCGGAACACGCGGGCGGCAATGTCCACATCAAGGTACGGAAGCACAAACCATTTCCATTGCTCATGGGCTGAAAACCAATGCCCGCGGGCAACGGTAATCGGACCATGCGGAGTTTGATACAAAACCGGTTCTAATTTCGCGCGTTTCACCTGCCAGATTTTTTCAGTTTCTGCCTCGCCGCCGAAATGGGACCAATCTCCGAAAAGCACCATGGCAAAAGCAAAAAGTTCGCCTTCATAAGGGTCATCCAGAAAATAGCCCGAAACATTGTTGGAGTAATTGTCTCGGGAAGGAACGGCCCGGGTATTTGCGATTTTCGATTCGGCGCGAATTTTCCCGTCGCCGTCGTAAAACATCATGACCGAATTCCGGACCATTAGACGGAAATAATCTCGGTACCGGCGCGCCAGTTCCGTATGCCCTTTTTCCTCGAGTGCATGATAGGCCAGATAAAGCGACCACATGAGCTGGCCGTTGTCGAGGGCCGGAACGCGGCTCCTCCAGTCCCATGATAAGCTGTCTTCACTGCCGGCAGGACGTATGCCGTCCGCCTCGATGATATACCACGGCAGGAACCCGCCATAACCCGGATACTCCCGGTTAAATTTTTCGTAGGTAAAAATTTTCCGCGTGAGAATATCAACGGCAGTCTGAGCGGCCTGCGACGGATTATCGGGAGACATAAAGATCTGAGCCCTTGGATCCCGGCCAAGCACGGCCAGCGCTAGAAGCCCGACATGAAGCGATTCCTTCGATGCAGCGCTCCAATTTCTGGGCCCTCCCCGCAATTCACCGGTGTCAAAATCAATATCATGTCCGTCAAACGTCATGCCTGTCGCGGCGTGATAGCCGATGCCCGGCTGATTAAACCTGGCTTCCCAGCGGATCACCTCATCCAGAAAACGGCGCGCCGCATCCGGATTACTTTGAATCTCGGCGCGGGAATAGTTCGGAGCAAAACGGTAAGCAGGTCTCTGCGATTCAGCAGGCGGAACGGGGGCAGGCAGCTTCTGACCCGGAGGCTGGCCGGGATTATTCACAGTCCCCTGCGGAGGGTTCTGCTGCTGAGGCACTTTTTTCTCATCGTCCTGCTTTGTCGGACGAACAAGAAGCATTCCTGCAAATATTCCCAAAACAAGCGGCAATGCCATTAAGATCCATTTTCCAAATGATTTCTTCGGAGGACTTTGCCCATCATCGATTCCATCGCCCAAACTTTTGCCCGCTAAACTTGAGGCAGCAACTGGAATTCGAAAATTTTCGCCGCTGCTTTCTAATCGGGATCGAATCGAATTCACCAAGGATAAACGCTGGCCTGAATCAACTCCGAGACCGGTAGCAATGCTTACGGGAACCGCATACGCTACCGAAGCGGCATCCGACTCGGAAATGCTTTCTGCCCGGCGCCCCAGCATCGTCTTCACATAGTTTTCACGCGAATCGCCTTCGACTTTAGGCGAAATAACAGCATGATTCGTGAAATTTTCAAGCAGCGCATCCGTGTGAAAACCGCCGGTGATGACGACCGCGCGGTTAGTTTTTTTGGATTTGAGAATTTTTCGGATATTTTCAATGAATGCATGGTCCCGAGAAACGGCAAGATGGTAGAAATTCAAAGATGCTTGCAGTAGCGACTTCAGTCGCTCTTCTTTAGCGAATAAATTCGCTACTACAAACTTACTACGAACATCCTCCCACTCTTCGCGCGTCAGCTCGAGCAGCAGTAATTTATGAAGCAGTTTGGCGTCCTTGATTTGCAAAGCCATGCGCCTTTCTTCATCCGTTTTGGCAGCGCTATTAATAAGAAGCGCCATCCATTGATTGAGCTCCTCGAAAAGGCCTTCGGATTTAAGTTCATGCTGAAAAATCAGGTTCCGGGCATAAGCTGTGAAATGGGGATATTTATTGAAATCGAAACCATGAGATTTAAAATCGGAATACAATTTTTCAAGAAGAAACCGTGGATTGCCGGCTTTCAGATCAATTTTCACTCCCAATTTCTCGATTTCTTTGATTTCCGCATCAATCTTCGCGCGGTCCATTTTTCCTTCCTCGTCCTTCAGCATGAGAAGGCGGACGAGATTGGGAAATTCTTTCTGTTCTTTCGGATCCCGGAAACCGCGGCCTAAACTTTGCCGGCTGATTTGATCCAAAATTGAAACAGTTTTTATCAGGGATGATTCTTTTTTCTCAAGATGTAGAAATTGACGGAGAAGCAAGAGTAAATCCTTATTGGCCAATCGCGTGAGCTCGCGGTCAAGAGCGCGTTCATCCGAGCGTATCCAATCTTCGATTTCCTCTTCACGGCTGAGCACTTCGCGAAGGCATTCGATGTCCCGGCGGTAAAGTGGGGCATCTTCCATGCCCACAAATTTCAGCTTGCGGTTGCCGTGCTGAAACAGATATAAATCGGCGGCGGTCAGCTCACCCATTTTTGCGAGTTTGTCCGCAATTTTCCGATTCAATGCTTCATCCGGAGTAAATTGGAGATTTTCGGCATCGAGATTGCCGGTTGCGGCTTCCACGAACACCAAATCGATTTTCTGAGTTTGTCTGAGATGCTCGAGAATCGCGGCCGTATTCTTTTGCGCCGCGTAATTGGAATGGGCGTCCTGAATATGGATCAGAAAAGGGCGTTCGGGTGTAGGCGTTACGGCATGATTCAGCTGATTTTTAACGGATCCCAACTTTTGAGGAACAGATACATGAAGCGCCGTCCATTCCGGCGGGAAGGATATAGAGGAAAGCGGAACCTGTCCCCAGGCCAGTGTATTGAATGTGAAAAACAACGATATGAAAAAGGAAGCAATACGAAGATGCTTTTTAAACGGCAAAAAACTCACTCAGGTTCTCCTGAAAGTGAAATGTGGAACAGGGGAAAAGTACACGGAGAAATACTAATTGTCAAACGGACAAAACCGGAAGATCCTAAACCTCGCTCTTAGAAGCGGTTAGATCTTGCAGCTGGAATATCCCCCACACAAAAAAACCAATCGCCGTCCAGATCACCTGACGCGTGCGTTTCATAAGACTTAAGGCGACGCCGAGATAAGGCTCGACGCCCATAATGCCAAGCACCATGGCCAATCCGCCTTCCTGCACCCCGAGGTTTCCGGGAATATAGAAACTTGCGGTACGCATCAGCTGAATCAAAGATTCGAGAATAATTGCTTCATAAAGGGTGGCCTCAACCCCAAGAATTCTCAGCATAAAAAATACTTCGATGCCCCCGAATATCCAGCCGATTAAATGTAATCCGACGGCAATCCAAAGCCTCCTGGATTCATGGCTGTAAAATTTGGCGATTTCAGCGTCGACGGCGTGAATTGATGTGTGAAAACGGCCGAACATTTTCGGATCGACGCCAAAGCGCTCGAAAAAAGCGAACAGCGTCACGAACAGGCCGCGTTTTTGGGTTCTGATTAATAGGAACGCAGCGAGGACGCAGATCACAAATCCGACGATCAATCCCACCCGGAACCCCATAGGGACTCCCGGAACAGAACTGGCAAATGCCAATCCGGCCATGACAAAAATAATTTCCGCATATAAGAGCGCGCTCCGGCTCATGATACCGGCTGCGGCGGCACCTTTTTTGGATATGCCAAGACGCTTCTCAATCAGCACCACCTTGAGAAACTCTCCGGCCACGTCAATAAACGGCGTAATATTATTTACAGCCTCCCCCGCCATGCGGATACAATAAAGCTGCCATAAATTTATTTTCTTATTCCATTCGTGGTCAAATAAAGTGCGCCATCCCAAAACATCCCAAAAGCACATAAAAGGATATATGAAGAAAACGAGCCAGCCCCATCCTGCCAAAGCGGGAAAAATGACGGACAGTCTCTCAAAGCCGACGGCTTTAATGACCATGGAGAAGAGAATAATTCCGGCAAGAAATAGGACAAGCTGAAGTATTTTTTTCATATGGGGCTAAAGGGCGTAGATTATATTTTTATTTTGGCCAAGACTCTACTTAAATGTTTAGAGCCTTTTTCGCGAATTTTTTCCTCTTACGCTCAGCAATGAGACGCCCTATCCACTTCTCCAACCCGACTAGCACATAAATAACGACGCCCACTCCCACAATTTTCACCCAGTCATCGGCGAATAAGCGAAATTATCGTCCGTTTTTGCTTTTTCCGGATCTTCTAGTTAGACTTTTTATAAAAGGAGCGTGACCTAAGGATGGAAAAGCTCGTTATATATACGACACAAACCTGCCCTTTTTCGAGGGCGTCCAAGCATCTCTTGAAGGAGCGGAACATTGATTTCGAAGAGATTGATGTCACCTTTGACCTCAAAATGCAGGATTTTCTATTCCAAAAAACCGGTTATGAAACGGTTCCGCTGATTTTCTGCGGAAATAAATTTGTCGGCGGATTCTGCGAGCTTAAAGAGCTGGATGAACGGGGCGAGCTGAAACATTCGCTGGGACTTGCAGCCTGAGAACCACCCGATCACTCCACTCTCACAACGAATTTCTTCGGAATTCTCTCAAGAATATAATCCGCCGCCTTCTGATTCAGTTTTGAATCCTTTGAATCGATGACTACTTTGACTTTGTATTCATGATTGCGGAAATCCGGGTAAGATCCGATTTCTGATTCGGGATACTGGTTCTGGGCCTGTTCGAGAATGGCGGCAATTTCTTCTTCTCCGGTATTCAGATAAATATTTTTGGAATTAAACGGTAAATTGCGGAGGCTGTTTTTGATGCCTAGAAACTGTTTTTTAAAAAGCTCCGGTTCTCCCGGAAAAATATAAAATTTCCGGACTTTAATCACCGGAATTCTCACTTCTTGACAGAAAACCAGCTCTGTTTCTTCGGGCATTTCGGCCATTTTTAAAACAGCGGCGTTCGTTTGTTCTCCGTGGAATTGGCGCAGAAGCTCCTCATATTTTGCGTTGCGCTTGAGACAGGTGCGAAGGCCGTCCGCGATTCCCTTCAGGGTTACATCATCATGGGTCGGGCCGATCCCGCCCATTGTAAAGATCATATCGAACTCGGGCTCCAGCCGGTGAACAAATTCGGATATAGTCTTCCATTTGTCGGGAACAATAAAAACCCCTTCGAGCTTGATGCCGAGTTCGCGCAATTCTTTGATGAGAAACTGGGCGTTAGAATCGGGGACCTTTCCGGAAAGTATTTCGTTTCCGATGACAAGAACGGCTGCTGTAGGATGCATGGCGATTATTCCAGAGAGTGGAGGGTTTTATGTAAATTCTCTTTAGCCATAGAGTCATTGAAAAGTATTTTGTATCCGTTCTGTTCATTCGAACGGTCAAGCTCGCGCTTAATAAGTGCAAGACCGAGCTGAACCAAAGCGCTTTCTTCCGCTGCCCGGTTCGGCAGCTTCCATTTCTTAAGCATGATACTGCGCGGCACGCACACCATAAATTCGAACTCACCGTCATGGCTTGAAACCGTAAACAGATACCCGTAATTATCGCCGAAATTCCCCAGGAAATTAGCGGCATTAATTTTATACTTCTTCCGGGTTTTTGCTTCGTAGGAAAAATGTTTTTCTATTTTCTCGCTCATCACCGTCTCCATGGTTTTTATCTCACATATTCTGAAAGTTGCTTGATGCGTTTGAGCATGTTGGGATGCGTGCTCATAATTTCCATCATTTTATCCGCCGCACCAAGCTTCGGCTCTTTACTCCTAAGCGCTGCAAGTTCAGAGGCGTCAATCGAACCGCTGAAATCGGTATCGACAGATTTTAACTCGCGGATTTCGTTGTACGCCCGCGAAGGATCGGTCACAAAGAATGCTTTCGCGCCTTCCGCCGCTTCAATCTGCCGTTTCGGAAGCTTGGCGGTTCCGTAAACCAGTTTGTAAAGAGCGGACGCGAGATGATACGGAGGACAACCGAGCTCCACGCTTCCCCTGTCCGCATAGTATTCCCGGAGCCTTGAGGCAAAGAGCACAATGAAATTAGAAACAAAGTACATGAGAAATGCGAGAAAACCGAAAAGCGCCAGATTACCTGAAGAATTATCGCGATTCCTTCCGCCTCCCCACATTAGATAATTGGCAAGATACCAGAAAAGAAGTGGAATCACGGAAATCATCGTGATTGTCAGAACATCGCGGTTTTTGAGATGAGAGATTTCATGGCCTAGCACGGCGCGGAGTTCTTCCTTGTTGAGCGTCCGTACAATCCCCTGAGTCACGCACATGCGTCCATCGCTTACGCCGCGGCCAAACGCAAAGGCATTCGGAATTTCCATCGGAGAAACGCCGACTTTCGGCTTGGGAATGCCCGCCTTCCTCGCAAGTTCTCCCACCATGGCGTGCAGATCAGGAGCTTCAGCTTCCGACACATAACGCACGCCCATTGTTATCTCCACCATCTTGGGACCGATAAGGTATTGGAAGAAAAGGATGCCGACACCGAGCGAAACATAAAATGTAAAATTACTGATTCCCATCACTCGCGCTACAATGGCAAGAAGCGCGTAGACGAGAGAAAACATGACCGCCCAGAGAATCCAAAGTCTTAGCTGCAGGCTCCACATAAAATGTTCCTCCTAAACTTAAAAACAAAAACGCCGTCCCGGTTGGGACGGCGCTTATTATACAACAAAAAATTGATCCGGCAGCTACCTACTCTCCCAGTAGCTTTTGCTACAAGTACCATCGGCGGAAGAAGGCTTAACTTCCGTATTCGAAATGGGAACGGGTGTGACCCTTCTCCTATTGCCACCGGAAACTGATTAGCGTTCAGCGCACAGCGTACAGGCGTCAGAAAAAAATTCTGACTCCTGAACGCTGCACGCTGTCCGCTGAAAATTATGACAACGAATCATGGGAATTAATTGGAATTATCTGGTGATAATCGAAGAAAATAATTGTCAAGCTTCACGACCGATTAGTACGCGTCAGCTGAAAGTATCACTACTCTTACACTCCGCGCCTATCAAACTGGTAGTCTTCCAGTGGTCTTTAGGGATCTTTTGATCCAGGAAACCTTATCTTGGAGACGGCTTAGCGCTTAGATGCTTTCAGCGCTTATCCAGTCCGAACATAGATACCCAGCGATACTCCTGGCGGAATAGCTGGAACACTAGCGGTTCGTATCTTCCGGTCCTCTCGTACTAGGAAGATTGCTCCTCAAGTTTCCTACGCCCACAACAGATAGGGACCGACATTAATGTTACTTTCACCACATGAATCTTGCGGCTACTAACCCATGTTAATCAAAAATGGGCGCCTTAGAATTTCTCCTAAGGTCTGCATGTCGCCATGCAGATCGGACTATATCTTCACGAGTCTTTAAGACTCGGTCTAGCGTATAGTCTCTGAGGATGATAGGTTTTCAAGGATGTCTCTGATATTCCGTTTTCTATATCGTCCATTGGCATTCATTGAAAAAGCCTTTCGAACGATTTTCTCGAACGTCTCAATTTTGAGATGCTCTCCAGTTTCCATCATCTGAACAATTTCTCTAAAAGCTTCAAAATCTTTTCTTTTAGCCGTTCTGAGTTGGAACTTACCAAAAAACGGAATTACCTTTTGGAGGAGATCATTTCGATCTCGCACCACGTATACCAGGGTTTTATCACGTTTATGCGCCGCATCATTTGCTTTGATGTAGCCACACTGAAGGGTTTTACGAATGTCTTCCAAAACATCTCGACTTATAAAATTTTGACTGATGTGAAACTCTGGAACTATCTGCCAGCCAAATTTTAAGTCGGGACGTTTCTGAAAGGCAATGTGAAAACTGCCTTCTCCGTCAACAAACCCCGCAATATACTGACCATCCATTCAACCTAACCTTTCCTGCTGATTGTCCCCATCCGACGCATTTTTACTTCAAATTAAATTTGAAGTAGCGCGGAATTCTCGGGATTTTCCAGCATATAGCTAGATTTTTAGACAGCAACGGTCATTTTACTGTCTCACGACGTTCTGAACCCAGCTCACGTACCACTTTAACGGGCGAACAGCCCGACCCTTGGGACCTTCTCCAGCCCCAGGATGTGATGAGCCGACATCGAGGTGCCAAACCGGGCCGTCGATATGAACTCTTGGGCCCGATAAGCCTGTTATCCCCGGCGTACCTTTTGTCCGATGAGCGATGGCGCTTACACTTGCTACCACCGGATCACTTACTCCTGCTTTCGCATCTGCTCGACATGTGTGTCTCACAGTTAAGCTGGCTATGTGGGTATGCCCTCACCGTGCGATTGCCAACCGCACTGAGCCAACCTTTGAACGCCTCCGTTACTGTTTGGGAGGCGACCGCCCCAGTCAAACTGCCCGTCTGGCAGTGTCCCTTGTCTCGCTTCAGAGATTCAAGGTTAGAATTCTAATTTAATCAGAGTGGTATTTCACTAACGACTCCGCCCAAGCTAGCGCCTGGGCCTCACAGTCTCCCACCTATGCTACACAGAACAAATCAAAACACAATACCAGAGTACAGTAAAGGTGCACGGGGTCTTTCCGTCTAGTTGCGGGATCGCGGCATCTTCACCGCTGCTACAATTTCACCGAGTTACTCGTCGAGACAGCAGCCAAGTCGTTACATGATTCGTGCAGGTCGGAACTTACCCGACAAGGAATTTCGCTACCTTAGGACCGTTATAGTTACGGCCGCCGTTCACCGGGGCTTAACTTCGCAGCTTCGCGCTTGCGCGCTAACCGCTCCGCTTGACCTTCCGGCACCGGGCACATGTCAGCCCCTATACGTCGTCTTATTGACTTAGCAGAGACCTGTGTTTTTGTTAAACAGTCGCTTGGCTCCTTTCACTGAGGCTTGTTCGACCTTGCGGTCTACTAAAGCATCCCTTCTCCCGAAGTTACGGGACTATTTTGCCTAGTTCCTTAACGAGGATTCACTCGAGCGCCTTAGGATTTTCACCCTTCCCACCTGTGTCGGTTTACGGTACGATCACTCACTGCAATAGACGCGCTGCATTTCTCGCAAGCGTGGCTTCAACGACTTCGTCCTTTCCGAAGATTGGACTCGACATAGACTTTCGCCGTAATCTTTCGACTACGGGTACGGTTTTATACGTGCACATCCACTCGCACGATCATTTAGCCTTCTCGGCACAACACGCCATCGAACTCACAATAAGTGGTGCAGGAATATTCAACCTGCTGTCCATCATCTACGCCTCTCCGGCCTCGACTTAGGATCGACTAACCCCGGGCGGATTAACCTTCCCCGGGAACCCTTGGGTTTTCGGCGACCAGGTTTTCCACCTGGTTTATCGCTACTCATTCCGGGATAATCTCTTCCTTGCGCTCTACCGCTCGTTTCCGTACGGCTTCAACGCACAAGGAATGCTCCTCTACCACATAGCGTGCTCCGAAGAGACGCTACATCTAAAGCTTCGGTACCATGCTTAGCCCCGATCATTTTCGGCGCGGAAACGCTCGACCAGTGAGCTGTTACGCACTCTTTAAATGATGGCTGCCTCTAAGCCAACATCCTGGTTGTTTACGTATTTCCACATCCTTTACCACTTAGCATGGATTTAGGGACCTTAGCTGTTAGGCTGGGCTGTTTCCCTTTCGACAACGAAGCTTATCCCCCGCTGTCTGACTCCCATGATTCCACAGACACCATTCGGAGTTTACTTGGTTTCGGAAATCTGGTAAGACCCCTAGACCAACTAGTTCTCTACCTGTATCTGTTACCTCATGAGGCTAGCCCTAAAGCTATTTCGAGGAGAACCAGCTATTGCCAGGTTTGATTGGCCTTTCACCCCTAACCACAGCTCATCCGAGCATTTTTCAACATACAACGGTACGGACCTCCACGAAGTTTTACCTCCGTTTCGTCCTGGCCATGGTTAGCTCACTCTGGCTTCGGGTCTTAATGAATGAGACTGAATCGCGCATTTCGCACTCGGTTTCCCTACGGCTCCACTTGCGTTCGCAAGATTAACCTTGCCGCATCCATTAACTCCCCGGATCATTATGCAAAAGGCACGCCGTGAGACATTCCATCTTGCGATGGCATAGTCCTCCGACCGCCTGTAAGCAGTTGGTTTCAGGTCCTATTTCACTCCCCTAACAGGGGTTCTTTTCAACTTTCCCTTACGGTACTTGTACACTATCGGTCACCCATTAGTATTTAGCCTTAGGAGGTGGTTCTCCCGGATTCTGACCCGTTTCCACTTATCGGGTCATACTTGGAAACAGAAACAAGGAAGCTTCTTACTCTTTCGCATACGGGGCTATCACCCTCTATGGCAGGCCGTTCCAGGCCCTTCTGCTAAAGTAAAAAGAGATTTCTTCCCTCGCAATCTTCA
>Ga0187892_10000074_pt1:0-120000 | contig 222583 bp, 187 predicted proteins | sample MA1701073metaG_FD_139345 | JGI IMG/M metagenome (GOLD analysis project Ga0187892, IMG submission 139345) | Bio-ooze microbial communities from a basaltic lava cave in the Kipuka Kanohina Cave System on the Island of Hawaii, USA - MA170107-3 metaG ... | reverse complement strand
AACATTTTTATCCTGATTAAATGATAACAGAACAACGCAAATTAAACAGAAGCCGAAGCTTTCTGAAAAATTTCACCGGAGGCAAATGAAGCGGCTGGAACATTCTCGGGACGGGAAACGGGGATCCTGGTCTTAGGAAGCCCTGCCGTATTTTTCAACGGAGACCATTTCTTTTTGTTCAAATACGGATCTGTGGTAATCCCCAATTCATCCTGCTGTTCTTCGATCATGCGGTTAATCTCATCCAACGAAGTATAAGCACCGAAAAGATCGATCAAAGACGCCGGAGGAATCGGCCCGGTCGCATCGGGATCGAAAATAATGACCCCGTTAAAAATAACCTGCCCGGGAGAGCTAACGACAATCAAGGTATCCGAAGGCGTTACTGTTCCATTGATATCGACGGAAACTAATCCGACAACGGCGCCGGCAGAAACACTTAAGCTGGCTCCTGTCACGGTAACATCCAGAGGATCGGCAACAGTTCCAATAATTCCGCCGGCGGTCAATGAAGAATCTGCAACCGCGGTTAAATTATTTCCGCCGGCATTGCCGTCCAAAATTGATCCCGATGAAGAAACCGTTATCGCTGCGGTAGAGGTCAGCAGCCCAAGTGTGATTGTCGAACCCGCGGAAACGCTGATATCATCGCCGGTCAAAGTTAAATTACCGGTAAACGAATTGCCGCCGTTTGTCAGCGTAATATCCGTTCCTGCTCCCGAAGTCATCGTCGTTGTTCCGGCCACTGAAACCGCTCCACTTTGAGTGATCGCACCGCCTGCCGTCACCGATAATGTTCCTGAAATTGTCGACGCACCTAATCCAAGCGCATTCGTATCCACCAATGTCACATTGTTGCCCGAAGTAATTGCCACCGTGCTGAAATTGTTCGCGGCGGAATTCAACGTAATATCGTTGGCGGCACCCGCTGCGAATGTCGCTGTTCCAGTCACGACGAGCGTTCCGGAATCGGTGATTGCTCCGCCGGAGGTGACCGACAATGTTCCTGAAACCGTGGAAGCGCCCATATTCACCGCACCCGCGTCCACGAGCGTAACATCTTTTCCCGAAGTAATTACAAAAGTTCCGAAGGTGCTTCCCGCAGAATTCAGCGTGATGTCATTGGCCGCGCCCGCCGCAAGCGTCGTCGTTCCCGTCACCGTCAAAGTGCCGGAATCGGTAATCGCACCGCCGGCCGTAATTGTCAGCGTTCCCGTAATTGTTGCCGGTCCGCCCATATCAATTGCGTTGGTATCGACCAAAGTTACGTCATTGGCTAAGGTGACAATGACTGTGCTGAAATTGTTGGCCGCGGAATTCAGCGTAATGTCATTGGCCGCGCCTGAATCGAACGTCGCCGTTCCGGTCACCACCATTGTTCCGGAATCCGTAATCGCACCGCCTGTCGTAACGTTCAAAGTGCCGGACACCGTCGTGGTTCCAAAAATAATCGCATTCGTGTCATTAATTGTAACGTTGTTTGCCGATACAATCGCTACTGTGCCGAAATTATTCGCTGCTGAATTCAGCGTTATATCGTTTGTGGAACCGGCGGTAATAGTTGCTGTTGTGCCCACAGTCACTGTTCCGCTATCGGTCACCGCTCCACCCGTAATTAATGTAAATGTCGTCGTGGTACCAACGGCAGCAAGATCCACCCCGGTTGCATCCGTGTAACTCAAAGCCCCTGCCGCATTCGCAGTATCCGCTGCATTACGCGCCTGAATACTCAACGTTGTCGTCTCATTCCCTGGATTTGTTAATGTAATCGCCGCGGCACCTCCCGAAAGAGTTTTGGCACTCAACGTAGGCGCCGTAATGGCACCGGTTTGTGTAATCGCTCCGCCGGCCGTAACGGTAAACGAGGTAGTTGCTGTCGAAGTACCGATGATAATCGCGTTAGTATCACGGATCGTCACATCATCGGCTGCCGTAATGCTCACCGTGCTGAAATTATTTGCGGCGGTTCCCAGCGTAATATCATTCCCTGCTCCGGAATTAAATGTGGCGACGCCCGTTATGGTCTGCGTTCCGCTTTGTGTAATGGCTCCGCTTGTCGTTACATTGTAGGTTCCTGACACTGTCGCAGTTCCGAGAATCAAGGAATTGGCATCCACAATCGTTACATTATTTCCGGTAGTAATCGCTACAGTTGAAAAATTATTTGCAGCTTCATTCAGTGTAATGTCGTTCGCTGCTCCTGCGGCGAATGTCGCCGTTCCGGTGATCGCCAATGTGCCAGAATCGGTGATTGCGCCGCTCGCCGTCACTGAAAGCGTCCCCGAAACGGTCATAGCGCCCAAATTGATGGCATTCGTGTCGACAAGCGTCACGTTATTTCCTGAGACAATGGTTACGGTACTAAAATTATTAGCAGCAGTATTCAGCGTAATATCGTTCGCCGCACCGGCAGTAATGGTAGTCAGCCCCGTAACTGAAATTGTTCCGCTATCGGTGATTGCCCCGCCCGCAACAAATGTGAATGTAGTCGGCGCAGTAATCGCCGTAAGATTGACTCCATTAGTTTCAGTAATCACAATTTCACCGGTTCCGGTAGCAGTCGCCGTAATACTGGTGGCTGTCGTGTTAATGGGAGTTCCTGTAACACCAATATCACCGTCCGCTCCGCCTGCCGTCAGCACAAGAGAGCCGCCGGTAATTGATGACGTGGAATCCAAAATATCACCCGCGGAAGCAGTTAAGGTCACAGTGCCAGTTCCCGCAGCGATAGTTCCTATAAGAAGATTGCCTGTGGTAGAAACAACGGTCACGGCATCATCTGTGGTCGTAAAACTATTTAAAGTTGCCCCGTTGGTTTCCGTGATAAAAATTCCCGTCGCCTGAGCAGCAGCATTGAGTGTCGTCGCTGTAGTCAGAATCGGAGCCGCGGCGGTTCCGACATTGCCGCCGGCCGTATTTGCAGAAAGCGTAATTTCATCGCCCGTGAGCAGCATACTTGCAGAAGTTCTCACAATATCCGCACCGCCGGTTACCGTTACAGAAATATCACCGGTTCCCGCGTTAATTACTTCTAAAGAAATATTCGCCGCACTGCCCGACAAAGTAACATTTCCTCCGCCGGTTGCTATAGAAGTGCCGGCAACTTGTGTTACTCCTCCGGCTGTTGAACTAATACTGACTGTTCCCGCTCCTCCTGTTGAAATGCCGCGAATGGAATGCGTGGTTCCACCCGTAATCGTGACGATGCCGGATGTGGACGTGAGCGTCGTACCGGCAGTTTGAGTTACCTCACCCGCACCGGAAGCATTTGAATCCGCCGTCAACGTAATACCGCCGCTTCCCGTAACAACGTCGCGTATCGTAATATCATCCGGCGCGGATACGGTAAGCGTTCCACTGGCCGTTGTGATCGTTCCACTGGAATGAGTGACATCGCCGCCGGCCGTGGTCGTTTTAGAGGTAATGCTGATCGTGCCGGTACCACCTGTTGTGATATCTCTAACAACAGTGGTAACAGAACCCGTAGCAATGATATTACCCGAAGTTGAAGTAATCGTCGCTCCCGCGGCCTGATTAAAATCTCCGGCACCGGTATTGTCCGAATCGGCCTCCATCGTAATCGCGCCTGTTGTAGAGGAGATAATTCCGTTCAGCGTAATTTCATCTCCAGCGGTAAGATCCAAAGTTCCGGTGGTTGTGCTGATTGTAGTAGCAGCTGTGGTCGTAATATCTCCGAGGGTGGTTACCAAATCAATGGTTCCCGCTCCGCCAGTGGAAATCGCCCGTGCGGTAATTGTGGAGCTTGCGCTAAACGTGATATCGCCCGAAGTGGATGAAATTGAAGTGCCCGCGCTTTGAGTAATCACGCCGCCGCCGGTAGCAGAAGTGTCGGCAGTAATCGTCACATCCCCGCTTCCCGTGACAACATTGCGTATCGTAACGTCATCCGCCGCTTCAATGTTAACCAGTCCGCTGTCAGAAGTCAGAGTTCCGGTGGTATGTACCACATCACTGCTTCCTGTCAACGCCTTGACATTAATTGTCCCAGTTCCGGTCACCGTAATATCACGAATTGTCTGTGTCCCGGCACCTGTGATGCTCACATTCCCTCCACCCATATTAATTGAGGTTCCGACAGCTTGTGTAAAGGCCCCGGCTCCGCTCGAATCTGCATCCGCTGTCAGCGTCAAATCTCCGGTACTCGCTGAAAAATCGAGACTGGCATTCATCGCGATATTGTTCGCGGCTTGTAGCGTAAGATCGTTTGCATTTGCCGGTGCGGTAATTGTTACCGAAATTGTGATATTTCCCGCCTGAGCTCCGGTCGCGCCGGTAGTCACAATCACATTCGCGGCTCCTAAGGCTGTTTCCAGATCCGTAACGTTCAAAACTGAACTGTCTGCCGTCGGAGTAAACGTATTCGGATCTCCGCCGCCAAAGGCGCCGCCCGCCGTCGCTCCGGCGGAAATCGTCACGTTGCGCGGATCCAAAAGAAGAGTTCCTGTGGTTCCGAATGGGGCTTTCAAATCTACCGTACCTCTGAAGGAAAGCATGTCTTTGCTCGACACTTCGACAAATCCGCCGTTACCGCCCTGAATACCGCCCAGCGCAGTGATATTTCCATAATATCCAGTTTGATATTCGGACCAGATGATGACCCGGCCGCCGTCACCCAGTTCAAGAGCATTTGCATTAATAGAGGACGATGCATCAAAGAGGGTATAATTCGCCTTAGGTGTATTACCCCCACCCATATAATCTCCGCCAACCAGCGCTACACCTCCGCCCTTTGTGCCGGATATATTGATATGTCCGCCTTCCATCTTGACCGTTTCACCCAGCACTTCCACGCGGCCGCCGGTTGAATTAGCATGTTTGCCTTCAGCATGAATCTCACCGCTGACTTTCACTGTTCCGGATGTGCCCTTTAGAACCACTGATCCGGCCGTTGCCCCGGCTTCTATTGAGTTTGCTTCTATATATCCCTCATGATTGACCAGGTTCTCAAACACATCGGAAACCTGGTCACCCGTCATAATCACTTTGCCGCCGTTGGCTTTTATATTGCCGGTATTCAGTACCCCATTAGGAAGCAATTCCTCACCTTCCTCCAATACGCTTTCATCCACGGCATCGGTAATATCGATTTGAATAAGACCCTGATGATCAAAAGCAACAGTCACCCTGTCCCCGGAAGCAAGCGCCACATTGCCCACCTCGGCGACAATCGAACCATGATTCTCAACCACAGTGCCGAGCATCGCCACAATGCCGCCGGGCCGGGCCGCATAAATCTGTCCGTAGTTGACGATGGCTCCGGATTTTGTTCCGGTAAGCCTTTCAAAATTGTAATTGGCTGCGAGAAAATCTGAGTTGGAAATATTCAGCGAGGAAGCAATCAGTCCGCCGACATTCACATCGGCGGTAGGAGTAAAAACGATTCCGGCATTGTTGACAAGAATAACGGTTCCGTTTGCGTTCAAAACTCCGGCAATTTCGGAAGGTCCGCCTCCGATGATATTGTTCAAAACGGTGGCGCTGTTAAACGGCTGAATAAAATTCACAGCTTCATTTTGAGCAATATTGAAAGTTTGCCAATTGATGATGGCTTGATTGGACGCGGTGATGTTCAGAGTGCTCGCGTCGGGCTGTTCAATGGTGACGTCACCGTTTTGAACATCCGCTCCGGAAGGAAGCGCGAAAGCAACGTGGCTGACGATAGCGGGAAAGAAAATCAGCAGAGTAACTAGAAAGCTGGCCATTAAAGCTTTTTTAGCTTTCCCTCCCCAAAACCATATGTCAGAAAAACATTTGTTTTTCATTTCTGAACACCTTTTCATCTTAAATTACTCATTCTTCGAGTTTAATTGGGAGGGACACTCGATGAGTTAATGCCTCGCTTCTACAGGATAAATGATAGCATTCCTGTCTTCTCTATACAAACAGACGCCTCCCTTAATTTTATATTGTATCGGCTTATGATACTGCAACCCTAACAGTTAAATGAGGATATAGAGGTTAGGACAAAAAGCGGGTTCTGTATGCGAAGGACCATTTTTTCTTATCGATAAAGGGATCCGAATTTCCTCCTTCCTTGTCCTGCATATCTTCCAGGAACCGATAGTACTGATCCAAGGAATTAAAAATTGCGAGCAAATCTCCGGAGCTGAGTTCAGAACCCGTGTCAGCCGGCGGTGCGGGAGGAGCCGGAGGAGTAATCGGAATTCCGTTGAACAGTACCAGTCCGGACGGAAACACAGGCACGTTCAGTGTGTTAGACGGCGTCACGGTTCCGTTGATGTTAACGGAAACTCCGGAATCAATGCCGCCCGCCGCAACCGTCAATGTGGCTCCCGTAATGATGACATCCAAAGCAGTCAATGCCGTTCCGATTGTTCCCGAAGCGCTCAACGAAGAATTAGCACCCGCCGTAATATTATTCGCGCCGCCGTTTCCGTCAAGAATAGACCCGCCGGCTCCCGTCGCTGAAAGTGTCACCGCTCCCGTTCCGGCATTCACGGTACCGACAATCATATTACTGCCCGCTGAAATATTAATAGGCCCGCCTCCGGTTGTAACCGAGCCGAGTGTCACATCGCCAGTCTGACTGATCCGTATTTCCCCCGTACCTGTTGCCGCTGCATTGATTGTCGACACAAAAGTATTCATAGGAGATCCGGTCACACCTACATCCCCATCCGCTCCCCCGGCAGTCAAAGTGATCGTGTCACCCGTAATTGCAGAGCCAGAGCTTAAAATATCGCCGGAACCGGCGGTTAATGTGATATCGCCGGCACCCGCATTGACCGTTCCAACGGAGACATCACCACTGGTTGAGGTGATTGTGATCGAGCCTCCTCCCGTGGTGACGCTTGGGAGGGACGCTCCGTCGGATTCCGTTATAAAGATTTCACCGGTGCCGGTTGCGGCGGCATTAATTGAACTAACGGTAGTATTAAGAGGCGATCCTAAATCCCCGATATCTCCATCCGCCCCGCCGGCATTTAAAGACACCACGTTGCCTGTAATCGCAGATCCTGCATCTAAAAGATCTCCGGAGCTGGCAGTCAAAGTGACATTGCCAGCACCGGAGTTCACCACACCAACGAAGAGATCACCCGCAGTGGAGGTCACCGATATGGCACCCCCGCCTGTGATGAGACTTGTTACGGACGCTCCGTTGGACTCTGTGATAAAAATTTCGCCGGTTCCTGAAGCTGTGGCGTCAATAAAATCGGCATTCGTGTTGAGAGAAGAGCCGGATTGCCCGATATCTCCGTCGGCACCTCCGGCAATGAGCAGCAAGCTAAAGGCCGTAATCGAAGATCCGGCATCCAAAATACTTCCGCCAACCGCAACCAGGTTGACATCGCAGGCACCGCAGGCCGCGTTAACTGTTCCCACAGAAATGTTTCCGGCGTCAGCCACGATTGTGATTTCTCCGAGAGTTGTAACGGCACTCAGCACGGTCAAACCGTCAACGTCTTCTATTGCAATCTCTCCGACTCCGGTGGACAAGGCATCCAGGGTGTTCACCGCTGTCAGAAGCGGGGTACCGAATCCGATATCACCGTCTGCCATAAGAACGAGATTATTTCCGGTAATCGAAGAACCGTTGTCGAGAATGGAACCGGTCGTAGCGGTTAATGTCAAATCCCCCGCTCCGGCATTGACTATTCCGACTAGCATATCGTTTGTGTCCGCCGTCACCGTCACATTTCCACCGGCCGTCGTAATTGTATCAACCGTAATGCTATTGGAATCGGTGATCTGAACTTCCCCGGCTGCGGTCGTAGAAGCGCTGACGGTTGAAAAATCATTTCCCCCGTCAGTGAGCATCACGTCGCCCCCGCTTGTCGCAGTAAATGTAGCACCCCCCGTAACGGACAGTGCCCCGCTTTGCGAAATTGTGCCGTCCGCCGTAATATCCAGCGTACCGGAGACCGTCGAAACGCCGAGGTCAAGGGCGTTGATATCATTGAGCGTCACGCTATTTCCGGACGTAATCGATAAAGTCGAAAAGTCGTTGGCGTTATCGAGGGTAATGTCATTGGCCGCTCCCGCCGTTAATGTAGTCGTTCCCGATACCACAACCTCTCCCGAATCCGTGATTGCCCCGGCCGTTGTCACATCCAAGGTTCCGGAAACCGTAGAGACACCAAGGTCAAGGGCATTGATATCATTCAGAGTGACATTATTTCCAGATACAATTGAAACCGTCGAGAAGTCGTTAGAGTTATCAAGCGTAATGTTATTCGCCGCTCCGGCCGCAAAGGTAGCCATGCCGGTTGGAAGAATTGGCCCGGAATCCGTAATCGCTCCGCCCGCTGTGATGGACAGTATTCCGACATTGGTCGGCCCCAGATCGATTCCATTCACATCAACGATCGTCATGCTCGTATTGCCGGATGTATTCACTACCGTACTAAAATCATTCCCAGCATTATCCAACGTGATATTGTCAGTCACAAAAAACTGCGTCGTCCCCGTCACCACCAATGCTCCCGAATCCGTCACGTCTCCGCTGGCCGTCACATCGAATGTTCCTGAGATTGTGGAAGCTCCCAAATCAATTCCGTTTAAGTCATAGACAGCCACATTATTGCCCGATACAACACGGAAGGTCGCGAAATCACTGACTCCGTTCAAGGTGATATTATTGGCCGCTCCGGCTGTAAATGTCGCGGTTCCCCCAACAGTCATAGACGCGCTATTCGTAATCGCGCCGTTGGACGTGACAATCAGATTCCCGCTGATCGTACCGCCCTCGAAAGCAATGGCGTTCACATCCACCAACGTGACGTTGTTCGCGGTCGTTGTGAACACTGTTGAGAAATCGTTACCAGCACTGTTAAGCGTAATATCGTTTGCCGCTCCCGCCACAAACGTCGCGGTTCCAGTCACGCTGAGATTGCCGCTGTCGGTAATTGCTCCGGAGGTTGTGACATCCAGCGTTCCGGAAATTACCGATGCTCCGAGATCAATAGCGTTGGCATCGACCAGAGTCACATTGACGGCAGATGAGACCAATACTGTTGAGAAATCATTGCCGGCATTGGTCAGCGTTATGTTATTCGCCGTTGCTGTAAATGTGGCGGTTCCGGCCACGACAATTGCGCCGCTTTGGGTGATATCTCCTCCTGCTGAAATTACCATATCCCCTGTCAGCGATATCGAAGGAATCGTGACGGCCGCAGAATTAAAGATTAATGTTAAGTCTCTGAAATTAGCCGGCAGGGACGGTGCTGCCGCATTAACGCTGATATTCTCGATTTTAATATCTCTCACATTGCCGTTATCGGTAACCGTGATCGTTCCATCAAAAACATTGGGCAAGGTATTCAGAAGCAAATCACTGGCGGCTGAAGTGAAAGTAAACGTTGAAGTTCCGCTTATCGTAAGCAATCCGCTCTGAGTCAGGTTGCCGCCGGTTGTGACATTTAAGTTCCCCGCCACATTTGAAAAACCCAGAACCAGAGCATTGGCATCCACAAGAGTCACATGATTGCCGTCTGCTAATACTGTTGAAAAATCGTTTCCTGCCGAGTTTAGTGTGATGTCATTCGCTGCGCCGGCGGAAAACGTTGCGGCTCCTGTGACTGAGATATCCCCGCTATCCGTAATTGTGCCGTTGGACGTGACAGATAAAGTCCCTGAAACGGCAGATAAACCAAAATTAATGGAATTCTGGTCAACGAATATTACGTTGTTACCGCTCGTAACCAATACCGTTGAGAAATCATTGCCGGCATCATTCAGCGTAATATCATTTGCCGGCCCGGCAGTAAAATTCGCGGTGCCCGTCACGGATAGTGCGCCACTATCCGTGATCGCCCCAGAAGAGGTCACAGAAAGTGATCCGGACACCGTCGAAGTCCCCAGGTCGATGGCGTTGGCATCCACCAACGTCACGTTATTACCACTGTTGATTGATACGGTTGAGAAATCATTGCCCGCTGAGTTCAGCGTAATATCATTGCCGGCTCCTGCCGTAAACGTTGCTGCTCCAGTTACGAGGAGATTGCCGCTGTCGGTAATGGCACCCGATGTGTTCACAGATAGTGTTCCGCTCACAGTCGAAGCGCCTAAGTCAATCGCATTCGCATCCATTAACGTCACATTGTTACCTGATATAATCGATACGATCGAAAAATCATTCGCTGCCGAATTCAGCACAATATTATTGGCTCCCGCCGTCAAGGTCGTGCTTCCAGACACCACGAATGCTCCCGAATCCGTGATATCCCCTCCTGCTGTAACCGTCAGATCTCCCGTTAAGGTCACAGCAGGAAGGGTGATGGCCGCATTGTCAAACACCAGAGTCAGGTTCCGTAAAGCGCTTGGGAGGGACGGTACTGCTGCTGTCGCGTTTACATTGCGGACGGCTAAATCTCTTACGTTTCCGTTATCTGTTACTGTAATGGTTCCGCCGAAATCATTAGCTTGCGTATCTAAAAGAATATCGCTGTTTGCAGAGGTCACTGTAAAGGTGGAAGTGCCCGTTACAGTCTGCACTCCGCTTTCGGTCAAATGGCTGCCGGCAGTGACATTGTAGTTTCCGGATACGGTTGAGGCGCCAAGCACCAGGGCATTCGCATCCACCAAAGTTACGTTATTGCCGGACAAAATCGAAACCGTTCCAAAATCATTGGCTGCTGTATTCAGCGTAATATCGTCGGCGGCACCCGCGGCAAGAGTGGATGTTCCGCTCACTGTAATTGTTCCGCTGTCCGTAACAGCTCCATTCGCTGTCAAGCTGAAATCTCCGACAGACTGGCTGACTCCCGACAAATCCACACCGTCCGATTCGACGACTGTAATATTCCCGCCGGTGGTATTGGTCAGATTCAGCGCCGTGACATTAGTATTGAGCACAATTCCCTGAGCCGCAGAGACAGTCAGCAAGCCGGAATTCATCACTCCAGTTCCGGAACTGATGCTTCCCGTTCCCGTCGCATCCGCATCTGCCGTCATCGTGATGTTGCCGGTTGTCATAAAACTGTTATTGCCGACTGAAATATTCCCGCCGGTAATCAGAGCGAAATTCTTTGTGCCCTGACTGATCGCCCCGTCCACACCAATCGTCATTCCACCCGTATTCGTGCTGACACCGATGGTGATAAGACCGGTAGCCGTAATGTTATCCAGCTCCGCATCCGTGACATTAAAATCTTTCGAAGCATCTTCCACGCCGATTGTCGCGCCGGCTGTGGAAGGGATCAAATCGACATTTGCAGCGCCGCTATCGATGGTTCCGGTCAATACAATATCCGACGCTGTGATGCTGACAGCTCCGGAATTAACGGCAGAACCTGCGTTATTCTGACTGTAAACTCCCGCTCCGCTGGCATCCGAGTCCGCATTAACGGTATAAGTACCCGTTGTCGTCACATCCGCTCCCGCTCCGGAAAGGGTAATTCCGTTCGGGACAGAAAGTGCAACGGCCCCGGAACCGGAAGCTAGAGAAGATCCCAGTGTTATGCTGCTTGCAGCTCCATTTGCAGTGATCGTAACCGTTCCATTCCCGTCGGCCGATATGGCGCCACTTGTAGTTATTGATCCGCCGGCTGTAAAACTAATATCTCCGTTGCCTGCCGTTGTTGTCAGGCCTGAAATATCTACTCCATCCGTTTCGTTAATGAATATTCCACCGCCCTGAGCGGTGGCATTGATTGTCACAGCGCTGGTATTAATCGGATTACCGCTGGTTCCGACATTACTATTATTATTATCCGCAGTAAGCGTGATCAGATCACCCGTCCAAACAGGAGAACCGCCTTGAGCGAGGATATCGCTTCCGCTGCCTACCGCAGTGACAGTAATATCCCCGGTTCCCGCATCTACTGTTGCCAGCGTCACATTCCCGCTTCCCGCGAGTGAACTGATAGTAATGTTACCGCCTGCCGTCTGAATCGTAGTTCCTGCCCGTTGGGTCACCGCACCTGTTGTGGAATCGGCAGTAATGGTCCCTGCTCCGCCCGTTGAAATATTATCCAGTGTGGTTGTCTGAGCGCCAGTAATGGTAATGCTACCGGAAGTTGAGGTAATGGAAGTTCCGGACCTCTGAGTAAAATCTCCGGTTCCGGTCGAAGTACTGTCCGCGGTGAAAAACATATTACCGCTTGTTGTGCTGACATTCGCAATGGTTACTTGTCTCGGGGCTGTCATGGTGATATTTCCTGCTGCAGAACTTACCGTCGTGCCGTTATTTTGGGAAATGTCCAAAGTCGTCGAGAAAATCTGTATGGTTCCCGCTCCGCCCGTGGAAATATTCCGTACACTTGTGGTTTGCGCGCCGGAAATGAAAATATTTCCGGATACGGAAACAATGTCGTCATTATTATTCTGATCAAAATCTCCGGCCCCTGAACTGTCATTATCGGCAATTAACGTAATGTTTCCAGAACCTGTCGTGATATCGTCCCCGACCGTCAGAACACCCGATGCTGACAGCGTCAAACTTCCGGAATCTGTCGTCAGATTTCCGTTCATTGCCAAGTTGCCGCCATTGCTGACAAAATTAATCGATCCGGATCCGGTTAATGTGATGTCCGTATTCGGCAGACTCAGTACACCGCTGGAAACAATCGAAATGGAACCTCCCGCTCCGATTGTCGGAGCATTTAAACTGACTGAGCCGGTGTTACTGATAAAAGCACCGCCGCTTCCGGCAGTCAGATTCAGCGTGTTCGCCGTCGTGTTAATGGGTGTTCCGCTGACCCCGATACTTCCGGCTACCGCTCCGGCCGTGAAATTCATGACGTCCCCGGTAACAGCGGAAGTTGAATCAAGAATGCTTCCGCCGGTGGCATTCAAAGTTACATTGCCTGTTCCTGCATCCACAGTTCCGGCTAAGATATTCCCGCCCGCCGTTACATCCACATTTCCGCTGCCGCTTGTCACAATAGAGGTAAGCGTAATGGCGTTTGTATCCACAAGTGTCACATCATTGACCGAAGTGACTGTGACCGAGTTGAAATTATTTGCGGCAAAATTCAAAGTGACGTCATTGCCCGCACCGGCAGCAAACGTGGAGGCACCTGCCACAACTATGGCCCCTGAATCGGTAATGGGGCCGCCGGCCGTCACACTTAAATTGCCGTCGATCGTAATAGCCTGAATATCAAATGCCGTGGTATCAACTACCGAAATATTGTTGAGATTTCCGCCGCCGTTTGATACAAAGCTCACAGCACCGCCGAAATTATTGCCCGCATTGGTGAGAGTCACATCATTGCCGCCCGGAAGCGTGAATGTCGAGGCTCCGGTAATGACTAAAGCTCCCGACTGTGTAATCGTTCCTCCTGCTGTTAAGTCCAGAATGCCCGATACCGTGGAAGCTCCCAAATCAATCGCATTCGTGTCGACTAGTGTCACGTCATTTCCGGAAGTAATCGCTACGGTAGAAAAGTTATTTGATGCGGAATCAAGCGTAATATTGTTCGCGGCACCCGCGGCAAGAGTGGCAGTTCCCGTCACAATTACAGTGCCGCTGTCCGTTATCGCTCCGGTTGTATTCACGTTCAGAGCACCGGAGGCGTTCACCGTGCCCAGATCAATGGTGTTCGCGTCAGTGATTGCGATAGCGCTCCCACCGGTATTGGTTAAAGAAACCGCTCCAGTAAAATTATTCGCGCCGTTCGTAAGCGTGATCGCAAAACTTCCGGTTGTAAAACTGGAGGCGCCGGGAATGATCAGAGCGCCGGTTTGTGTAATCGCCCCGCCCGCCGTTAAACTCAGATTTCCTCCGCCGGTCAGCGTGGTCGCCGGCATCGCGATCGCGGCATTATTAAATTGAAGCGTGAGATTTCGGAGACTGGTCAAGCCCGTAAACGAAGGAACCAAAGCTCCGGCGTTGGTATTGCGGATCGAAACATCACGGAAATTCGCGAGAACCCCCGAAAAAGTTATCGTTCCCGTAATATCGTTTGCCTGAGTACCGAGAAGGATGTCAGATCCTGCCGACGTCACCGCCAATGTCAGAATTCCGGGTACGGTTAAAGCGCCTGTCTGGGTAATATCCCCTCCGGCAATCACAGAAAGGTTCAAGCCTACCGAAGAAGTTCCGAGAATGATTGAGTTCAGGTCAGTAACTGCGGCACTATTCACGCCGCTGTTATTGAGAGACACGGCCCCAGTAAAATCATTGCCGACATTCGTCAGCGTAATCGGATTGCCTCCTGCATTAAACGTTGCCGTTCCGGCTGAAGCCGACTGGGTAATGGCTCCCGTCTGCGTAATTGCCCCGCTTGTATTCACTGTGAACGTCCCGCTTCCTACTGCCGATGCTCCCAGAATAATTGCGTTTGCATCCGTCACGCTGACATTGTTGGCTCCGCTGTTATTTAAGGAAACAACTCCCGTAAAATCGTTGGCGCTTGTCAGTGTGACGACGCCGGCTCCGCCGTTAAATGTTGCTGAACCCGCTAAAACTGCCTGCGTGATCGCTCCGGTTTGTGTGATGCCCACGGCATTCACCGTCAATGTCCCCAATCCGACCGCTGAAGTGCCAAGAACGATTGCATTCGCATCCGTCACGGAAACATTATTCAGTCCGCTGTTATTTAAGGAAACAGAACCTCTGAAATCATTGCCGGCATCTGTCAATGTAATAACACCGGCACCTCCATTAAAAGTTGCCGCTCCCGCTCCGGCCGCCTGCGTGATCGACCCGGTTTGTGTAATGCCCACAGCATTCACCGTCAATGTTCCTGTTCCCACTCCTGATGTTCCGAGGACTATGGCATTCATATCCGTCACGCTCACATTGTTGGCGCCGCTGTTATTCAAGGAAACAGATCCCGTAAAATTGTTGGCTGAACCTAATGTAATCACTCCGGCTCCCGCGTTGAAGGTTGCCGTTCCCGCTGCAGCAGATTGAGTCATCGCTCCGGTTTGTGTGATGCCCACGGCATTCACCGTTAATGTTCCTGTTCCCACTCCTGATGTTCCGAGGACTATGGCATTCGTATCCGTCACGCTCACATTGTTGGCGCCGCTGTTATTCAAGGAAACAGATCCCGTAAAATCGTTGGCTGAACCTAATGTAATCACTCCGGCTCCGGCGTTGAAGGTTGCCGTTCCCGCTGCAGCAGATTGAGTCATCGCTCCGGTTTGTGTGATGCCCACGGCACTCACCGTCAATGTTCCCGTTCCCACTCCTGATGTTCCGAGGACTATGGCATTCGTATCCGTCACACTCACATTGTTGGCGCCGCTGTTATTCAAGGAAACAGATCCCGTAAAATTGTTCGCGTTCGTGAGCGTAATCACACCGGCTCCGGCGTTGAAGGTTGCCGTTCCGGCTGCAGCAGATTGAGTCATCGCTCCGGTTTGTGTGATGCCCACGGTATTCACCGTTAAAGTACCGGTCCCAACTGCTGAAGTACCAAGAATGATTGCATTCGTATCCGTCACACTCACATTGTTGGCGCCGCTGTTATTTAAGGAAACAGATCCCGTAAAATCGTTGGCTGAACCTAATGTAATCACTCCAGCTCCGGCGTTGAAGGTTGCCGTTCCTGCTCCCGCCGCCTGTGTGATCGTTGTGACTCCGGACTGTGTGATGCCAACGGCATTCACCGTTAAAGTACCGGTCCCAACTGCTGAAGTACCAAGAATGATTGCGTTCGTGTCGGTCACAGAAACATTGTTGGCGCCGCTGTTATTCAAGCCAACCGCGCCCGTAAAATTATTGGCCGAACCCAGCGTAATGACTCCGGCTCCGGCGTTGAAGGTTGCGGTTCCGGCTGCAGCAGATTGAGTAATGGCTCCGGTTTGTGTGATGCCCACGGCATTCACCGTCAATGTTCCCGTTCCTACTCCTGATGTTCCAAGGACTATGGCATTCGTATCCGTCACGCTCACATTGTTGGCGCCGCTGTTTGAGAGAGAAACAGCCCCCGTAAAATCATTCGAAGCATTCGTGAGTGTGATAGCATTTGCTCCGGCCGTAAAGGAAGACGTTCCGGAAACCGAAATCAAAGCAGGATTTGTAATCGCTCCGGTTGTCGTAATGGACAAATTGCCGCCGGACTGAGTACCGCTCAAAGCCAGCGCTCCGGAATTGGAAACCTGAACATCGCCGCTGGTCGTATTGGAAAATGTCATTGTTGTAACTGTCGTTTCGAGTGCATCTGCGCTTCCGATGCCCGTCACCGCATTCAAATTAGCCGTGGCCGCGGTAATATTTCCGGCGGCACCGTTTCCGTCCGTAATATTCGTAACGCGCGCTGTCATGGTTACGGTGTTTCCGGTATTTGTGATCAACCCGTTAGAAGCAATGGAACCGCCGACCAATATTAAATTATCATTGAACGTAGTCGCAGAAATTGTGACGGACCCGGTTCCTGATGTTGAATCGCCGATCGTAATCCCGCTGAATCCGTTTGTAATGGCCGCCACTTCAGTTGTGGAAAGAGCAAAATCCGTCGCGGCTCCCGCGGCTCCGACCACAATCGGGCGGGAAGCAGTTGCGGGACGAAGCGTGATAGTTCCGGTTCCGGTAATTGTGTTGGCCGTGGTATTCAGAACAATGGAATCTGCGACAATCGTAATTGCGCCGGTTCCGGATGCGATCGTGTTGCCCGCACCGGCAGTTTGGGTGAAAGTTCCCGTGTCCCCCGTTCCGGCAATAATGGTGATTGGCTCATTCTGTGCTGCGGTAGTCAAAGCGCCTCCGTTAAGCGTAATGTCCCCGCTTGCACCCGGCATCCTAAATGTGACCGGATCTCTGAACGTGGAAGAGCTGATTGTCATCAACGCTGTGCCGTCGCTCCGGCCGATAATCACATCCGACCAGCCATTGGTAATGGCGGCGAGATCCGTATCGCTGACATCCAAAGTTCCGGCTCCTCCGCCGACGCCGACGGAAACTCCCGCAGCGGCGGGCTGAATCGTAAGCGTTCCGCTTCCGGTGATTGAATTCCCGCCGCCCGTAAAATTGATTTCATCCGAAGTAATCGTTAAATCACCCGTTCCGATATTGAAACTTCCGTTCGCGATTGTCAGAATGCTCGTTCCCGTTGCCGTCGACAAATTTACAATGTCACCGCTCAAAGTCTCGGCAACGTTGAGCAAGGTTAGATTGGAGGTTCCTGTCGTGCTGATGTCCACTGTCTGCGAACTGCCTGCTGTGGTTGCGATAGTTCCCATCTGCAAGGCCGAAGCGGACGTAATGAAAATATTTCCCGTCGATTGGGTGGTCGTTACATTCAAGCGTCCCTGGTTATTCGTTCCGGCGCCGGAGGCAAGTCCGACGGTAACAGCCATTGCCGTCGAACTTGTTCCGTTGTTAACTTCTTGATCCGAAGTCAGTGTGATGGTTCCCGCATTCGCCGTGTCGGTTGCAGATCCGATTCTCTGCGCCGTTCCGATCGTAAGCGCATTGGCATTGCTGAGCATGATGCCTCCGGTGGTTCCCGCAGTTCCCGCCGTCACCGTGATATCGCCGCTTGTTGCGCTGTCTGCCCCGGCCGCGCCGGCTCCGGTAATTGCGGCAGTGCCCGTAATCAATCTTCCGGTACCCGTCACGGAAGTGCCCGCAGAAACCGTGATATTCCCGGAAACCGCCGTCTGTCCCCCGGCCGCGTCCGCCACCGAAGCCGTTCCGGTATTAACATCCGCATTAATAATGACATCGGCATTCGTTGAAGTAAGGCTGATATTCCGGGAAGGAGTTCCGCTAGTAGTTGTGTTCCCCGTTGTAATCGCTCCGCCGACCGTCAATGTTCCTTCTGCCGAAACCGTAATCGCTCCGTTTCCGGAAGTAAGCGCCGAAAGCACAACGGGAGCATTTCCGGTTTCCGTGCCGCCGGTTCCCGATTGAATTGTGATGGTTCCGGTTCCGGACGTCGTAATTGAAAATCCGATTCCGCCGGAAAGATCGATTCCTCCGATGCCCTCTCCGGAATTATTGCGGGTTTGAAGCGTAATGTTACGGTTAGCGCCGAGCACCAGTCCGCCTGTGAAAACACCACTTACATTAATAGTGCCTGTTGCCTGAAGCGTAATATTGGCTGCGGTGCTCTCAATTTCGGACTCAAAAACAAGGAAAGGATCCGAAACGCCCGTGTCCGCGAAAAGCACCTGCCCGAGTGCGCTCTGACTCAGCGTAGCACTTGAAAGATCCGGAGTGTCGCTTCCATCCAGCGTTCCTCCCGTAATCGTAATCGTGGCCGGATCCAGGAGAATTGTTCCGTAACGGCCGTCGACAGAATCCACTTTGACTTCTCCGTCATAGGCCAGGTTTTTGGAAGCGGACAATTCCACAAATCCGCCTTCACCGCCTTCAGGTCCTCCGCTTGCATCAATCACGGCAAAAGGACGGAAATTGGTATGACCGTTAAGCGCGTTCACATACACGATGCCGCCGTCGGAAATACCGGCGACGCCTCTGGCTTCCGTACGGCTCAAGTTATAAATGTCCGTGTAGGTCTCTGAAACCAAATTAATCGTTCCCGCCATTCCCCCTTCATAAGCATTGGCAGAAACATAGCCAAGTTGGGCGACTTTATCGCCAAGCACTTCTATTAATCCGGCGTTGGGATGATACGGAGTTCCGTCGGCATGCATTTCACCCGCATTCACGACAATGCCGGATTTACCGAGCAAAACAATATGTCCGTTCTGATTTTCAACTGAAGACGCTTCTATCACACCTGTTTGATTGACCAGGCGCTGGAAGATGCCGGATACCTGCTCACCGCTTAAAATGACCTTGCCGCCTTTGGCCTCAATATGACCGGCATTGAGAACGCCATGGGTCAGGGGAACATGGTCTTCACCCATCACATCCTCACTGACCGCTTCGGTCACATCCGCCATCAAATAACCCTTGGGATCAAACGAAAGCGTCATCTTGTTTCCGGATAAAAGTGCCACACTGCCCAGCTCGGCAATAATATTTCCCCGGTTTTCGACAATGCCTCCGAGTAGAGCCACGACACCGCCGGGACGCGCCGCGTAAATTTCACCCGCGTTGATGATCGAGCCCGGCTTGAATCCGTCCATTTTCTGGAACACATAATCCCCGGCCATGAAATTTTCATTTGAAATATTGAGTGAGGATGCGATCAAACTTCCGACATTAATCTGCGCGGTTTCGGCGAAAGAAATTCCGGCAGGATTTACGAGAATCACCGATCCGTTCGCATTCAGCATGCCGGCAATTTCGGAAGGTCCGCCGCCGATCACGCGATTGAGCACCGAAGAACTTGAAAGGGGCTGGTAAAAATTTACGATTTCGTTGGAAGCAATGTTGAAACTCTGCCACTGAATGACGGCTTGATGAGAGGTGGTGATGTTGAGTGTCGCGGCATCCGGTGATTCAAAAGTTGCCGAACCTTCCTGAACTTCCGCGCCTGCAGGAAGCGCATAGGAGTAGCGGTTTGCCTGCTGCGGCAAAAATGCGAGAATGAGCACGAGAACCAAAAACCACCAGCGGATCTCCGAGCGCCCTCCCCAATATTTCATATCACAAGAAACACAACGTTTCTTCATGACACTGCTCCGAATTTTCTTTGATTTAATTTTGAGCTACTTGGGAGGGACGTTCACACGCTCAATTCATGTAAACATTAACTTTTTTTAATTTCTTATAACTACAAGTAAAAGGCTAACAGATAGTTTGGGGGTATGCAAATCAGCCTAGAGGGAATAAGATAAAAAGGGGTAAAAAAGACCCCTTTTTTACCAGGCTACGGTAAGGACAAAGTGCAGGCGGGCGCCATTCTCTTCGGAGGTTCTTTCCCCGACCGGAATACCGCAAAATACGCGCGCGGTGACATGATTCATGATATCCACAAGCACGCCGGGACCAACACCGATCAGCAGTTTTGAACTGTCTTCCTGAGCGAGGGGTTTATTCAAATAAGCTTTCGCGATATCGCAGAACGCGACAAATTGAATCATTTCACGGGGAACAAATTTTTTACCGAAGAAATTCATTTCTTTCGGAAAAAAGTACGGAGGGATCCGAAGCTCAGCGGTCGGATTAAATCCATAATCGCCGAGATAGTCTCCTTCCGGATATCCCCGAACCGTATTCATGCCGCCAATACGGAACTGCTCTGCAGTCACAAGACGGTCCGGCGTAAATTGTGTACTGATGCGGAAGAATCCGATAAGTCCTAACGGAAGATTTTGCACACGAGCACCGGTAATCTGATAGATCTGAAACTGTCCGCCAGTCTGCGGGCGCGATGCATGCGGATCCTTTTTCGAGGAGGCTCCCAAAAACGACGGAAATCCGATCACAAAATTCGAGATCAGAACGCTACGTCCCCATTTATCCCATTGGGTAAGGTTGGGGCCGAATTTCAGTTCACGCAATTCGTCATCCGAGATTTCCGTGGCAAGCACCCTCGTTTTAACCGTTTTAAAATCAAATCCCGTGACAAAGTTCGCCTCCCATTTTTCGGACTCATGAAGAGTTTGGGTAAACGCCGGACTGAATACTGTCGCCCGGCCGCGAATATCAAGGTTAGTAAGGCCCTCCCCCAAGTGGATATTGACGTTGCTGAACGTCATTTGGGCGCTGGTGCCGTATTCATTGATCGGGGTTACATAGTCGGCCACTTCACCGACAAACTCCGCCGAATCTGTCAAGATCACCTTTCCGGAGAGGCGATCATTTAGATTCAGAATGCCGTTGGCCGAAAAATCAATATTATGGCGCAGAGTACCGGAAAACTTGGTGCCAAGGTTATCGAACGTATAAGCGGCATGCATGAAAAACTTCTCTTTAACGGTAAGGACAATATCGGTGGTCCCGGGCTCTTTGCCGCGCACCAGCACGGCACGGATTTCCACGTCGGGATTCTTATTCATCCGGATAAGATCACGCTCCAGCAGTTTCACCTGAAAGATGGATCCGTGCTTCAGCCGGAGCCGCTGAATAATCCATTTAGCGGGAATTCTTTTATTGCCTTCAATGCGCACTTCCCCAAGTTTTGCCTCGAGTATCTCCAGGGTAACAATCCCTTCAACAACTTCCTGCGGCGGAATAAAGGCGCGGCTTGTCAAATAACCTTTGGATTGATAAAGGCGGGTAATCAGCTTGGCAACGTTCTTAAGTTCGGTAAGAGATATTTCTTTGCCTTCGTAGGGATCAACGATTTTATTGATCTCTTTTGATGAAATTACCGTATTCCCGACCACTTTGATATCCTTGACCAAGAAAGGAAATCCCTCCGGCACCAATTCCCCTTCCTCTTCCTTAATATTGACGGGGGGCGCCTTAGGTTCTTTCGCGGGTTCACGGGGCTCCATCTGCTCGATCATTGCCTTTTCCTGGGAACCCGGATCGGAGGATCGCGCATCGGGGGGAATTTGCTGGGCATAAAGAAAATTGGTTTTATTGATGAAATTACGATAAAGGTTCTTGAGCCCGGACCGCCGAATTACTTGAGGGGTTGCCGTACGGATATAATAGGAAATTTCGGATTTTTGGCCCAAGATTCCGACACTCCGGTAAACAACAACATCCGTCTCTTCTTCATCCAACAGCCCTCTTTCTATTGTCGTACCTGGAGCAATAGGCTGCTTTTCAACATCCAGAACGGGCTGAATGACAATGGCTTTGTCCTGGGAACCGGGATCTTCAGCGGGCGGAAACGGAGCCGTTTGTGCGGATATATTGGAAACAGTAAAGCAAAAAGCCAGGAAAATAGGGAAAAACTTATATCGCATTTGCATCCTTGCAATGTTAAAAAATCAGGAAATAACAAAAAGATTAAAGGATTATATTAAGTTTCTGTTTCTCATTCAACGGTAACCGACTTGGCGAGGTTTCGAGGCTGATCGACTTCCCTGCCGTTAATCACAGCCACTTGATAAGCTAACAACTGCAGAGGAATAACCGTCATAATGCAGGTGAAGATTTCAGGCATGGACGGAATTTCAAAATAGTAACTCGATTTCAAGCGGAGTTTTTCATCTCCGCGGGTTCCTATGGAAACAATAATTCCGTTTCTGGCTTTCACTTCCTCGATATTGCTCATCATTTTTTCATAAGTCCGCGACTTAGGCGCAATGCAGATAATCGGCAGGTTTTCATCCACCAGCGCAATCGGCCCGTGTTTCATTTCTCCCGCCGCATAGCCGTGCGCGTGGGTATAGGTGATCTCTTTGAATTTAAGCGCGCCTTCCAGCGCCGTCGGGTAGTTATAACCGCGGCCGAGGTAAATAAAATTCGGTTTGCTTCCAAGCTCGGCGGCGCATTCCTCTACCTTGGGGCGGTCTTCTTTCAAAAATTTGCGCACGTACTTCGGCAGTTTTTGGACTTCCCGGATCAAAGCGCCAAAATCTTTTGAAGACACTCTGCCGCGCAATTTGCCCAACCAAAGAGCGAACAAGGCCAGGTTAATCAGCTGAGCTACGTAAGCTTTTGTAGAAGCAACCCCGATTTCCGGCCCGGCATGCGTGTAAATTACCGCGTCGGCCTCGCGGGCCAGCGTGCTTCCCACCACATTGACTACAGCCAGGGTAAACGCTCCGCGGGCTTTGGCCTCCTGAAGGGCAGCCAGCGTATCCGCAGTTTCGCCGGATTGGGACACAAGAATCACCATATCCTTCTTCGACAGAATCGGATCACAGTAACGGAATTCGCTGGAAACGCTTGTTTCAACGGGAATCTTTGCGTATTCCTCAAGCATATATTTCCCCGCGAGCCCGGCATGGAACGCCGTTCCGCAGCTGACGACAAAAATTTTGTTGATATTTTTGAATTTTCGGGCGATCACCGGTGAAATCGTATCCCAAACGATTTGAGATCCCTTGATTCTTTTCCCCAGCGTTTCCTCCAGCACGGCAGGCTGATCAAAAATTTCCTTCAGCATAAAATGCGGATAGCCGCCTTTCTGCGCCTGCTCGCTTGACCAATTGATCATGATGGATTTTTTCCTGATCTGCTTTCCGGTTTTTACGTCATAGAATTTAGCTTCACCCGCAAACACTTCGGCCACCTCATCATCCTCAAGGTAGATCACCTCGCGCGTATACGCGAGAAGCGCTGTCACATCGCTTGCGACAAAGTACTCGCCTTTACCGATCCCGATCACGATCGGGTTGGAACGGCGGAACGCAAAAATACGGTCGGGAGTTTTAAGGCTCATTCCCACAAAAGCGAAACGGCCGTGCATTTTAAGAATTGTTTTCCGGAAAGCCTCGCGGATGTCTTTCTCAGACCGGGCGGTCAGTTCCCAAAGGTGAACGGAAACTTCGGAGTCCGTTTCGGATTTGAAATTGTATCCCTTTTTAATCAGTTCGGACTTGAGCTGCTCATAATTTTCGATAATTCCATTATGGACAATGGCAAATTGTTCGGAAGGATCCAGATGCGGATGCGCGTTAATTTGCGTGGGCGCGCCGTGAGTAGCCCAGCGCGTATGGCCGATTCCGATACAGCCGTTATGGCGGAAACCTTCCAGCTGAGCTCTTAAATTACCGAGTTTCCCCTTCTCCTTGACGGCCAGAATGCGGGAATGGGACGGATCGAAACAGGCCAAGCCGCTTGAGTCATAGCCCCGGTACTCAAGGCTCTCAAGCCCTTTGATCAGCACCGGAAGCACTTCCCTGTTTCCCACATAACCGACTATTCCGCACATGTCATGACTCCCTTTCCAGTCGTGAGTCGTGAGTATTGGGTATTGAAAAAAACAAAAAGCATCTATTCAATACTCATGACCCAATACTCTATACTAATCATCGTCCCGATCAAGTCCCCGATTGAACCAGTTTCGCGGCTACTTCAAATTGAATGGGAACTTCCGTCGCCGAAACCGCAGGCGTAAGGCACCTTTTTCCCACGCAAATTACCGCCGCGGAATTACCGTCTGAAATTTTGATCCCAAGCCGCTCAATTCTCGTTTTATCGGTTTCCGGATCCAGCCACTGCGCGCGAAGACGGTTTGAAGGAAGAGCCAGAACTGCCTGCCACAGGCTCTTCGCTTTTGGATCCTCCTTTTTTCCGACCACCGTAACGTCCAGACCGGAATAAAACCAGTCAATCAGGGCACTGCCGTAGGCGGCGGCAAAATAAGAAAACTGCTGATAGCGGGGCGCAAAAAAGTTGAGAATAGCGCGGGCTTTGGCGCTAAACGCCTCTTTGCCGGTCATCAGCGCCAGCCGTATATAAATTCTTGCCATGAGGCAATTCTCAACAAGCGGAACTTCCCTTTTCTGTAAACTGCCGATAGCATCCGGATCTTTGGCAATGTCGAAAAAGATTCCCTGATTCGTGCCGAAATCCCGCTCCACGATAGTAAGCAGAGCGTCCATCCAAATTTTATACTGCTCAACACGCGAATATTCATAGGCCGCAAGCAGCGCCTTTAAGGTCCATACCTGGTCTTCAAACACCAGGATTGATTTTTCGGGCTCGGGGAACACGTGCTTCATGCCCGACTTGGAATCGAAAGAAACTTCCATCAGAAAATCAAGCGCCTGGAGCGCTTTCTTTGCGATCTGTTCGTCATCAAGTTTTCTTGCCGCTTCCAAAAGCGAGATAACCATTTGAGAACAGGAATTGGCATACATATGATGGTCAACAGCCGGAGTGCCCAATTCAAGCCGTTTGGCTTTAGAATAGCTGTAATAAACCGTTCCGGGAATCACCGCGGTTTCTTCTTTCTTTGACAGTCCGCTGGTGATCAGGAAGAGATCCGCATCCTGGCTGCCGAAAAACCCTCCGAGTGCTTTGTCGAGCAAAAATTCATCGAGATACGAAAGCGTGGAACGCACAATTTCCAAATCCTGCGGGCGGTTGAGAACCTTGGAGCTCCAGATAAAGTCACGCGTGAGAAATGCATTGGTTGAAAGTACTTTTTCATATTGGGGGTCGGACCAATCGCGCTTTGTTGCGTAGCGGAAAAAACCGCCCATTTCGCGGTCAAATAAATTTTCCTCCCCTTTGATAAACATTTTGAGCATTTTTTCGGCTTTTGGGTCGGGGCGCACCTCCTGAACCAGGAACAGAAATTCCGTCACCTCAGGAACCGGTGTTTTATCGGCTTTACCCAAACCGCCTAATTCATCGTCGGCACTTAATAGAACGGAAGAGAGAATTTTATCGATAAAGCTCGGCGCCAAATCCTCATCGCGCGATTCCTGAAGAGCCGTTTTAAGAAATACATCGTAATCGGAAAGTTCTTTCAGGGCCTTCTGGTTGAACTCATCGCGCTTCTGACGGAAAAGAAGATCGATTTCAGGAATGGCGCTTTTCATCTGCGCGGCGGAAAGAAATGTCGCACCCACCAGGACATTTCCTTCCGGAGTCAAAAACAGCGTGGAAGGCCACCCGCCCACGTTATACCGGGCGTTCAGATCAGGCCTGAGATCGGTATTCACCCGCACGGGCACAAACGTGCGGCTTACCAGCGTAATCACTTCGGGATCATTGAAAGTCTCCGCATCCATGACATGGCACCAATGGCACCAGCTTGAGGTAAGATAGAGAAGGATGGGCTTATTTTCCTTTTTTGCGTAGTCAAAAGCGTTCTTTCCCCAGTCAAACCATTGAATTCCGGTAGGCGCTTCCTGGGAACAAGCCGGGACAGCGGAAAATATTAAAAATACGGGGATCAGAAGAGAGATAAGTTTTCGCATATTTTTGAGATATTATTTCTTTTCGAGTATTTTTTTAATGTAATCGGGACTGCGAAGGGAATTGTCGGCGGAAAATTGGGCAACGCGTGAAATAACCGGGTCCAGCGAAGAATCCGGAAATTTTTTGATTAAATCCACAAACTGGCGAGTAATCACCGCATCATACGGATCGTCAAAAAGCAGCGCGTAAGCCCGGGCGCGATCCCATTCCTCGGAACTGAGCGAGCCGTATAAATTTTTCACCTTGAGCAATTCCGTTTCTTTTTCCTCTTCCGATTTCAAAACATTATTTTTATACGAAACCAGAAGCCTTGCATTCAACGCCGGCTGGTTCGAGCCTTTTTTCGGAAAAATAAATTCAATGACATTCTCTTTTTTCAGCTCGACCAAACCGCCGCGCAGCATTTCTTCACCGACATGAAACCGGTCTTCCAACTTAAACATCGGGCTCATCCAGTAAGGCTTCGTCTTGCTTTCCGATTCCATAATCAGGCTGATTCCATAAACAAACTGCGTTTCAATGCCCCACTTCTTCTGATAGTCATATTCAAAAAAGGCCAATGGATAGCGCACCGTACCGCTCCAGGGTTTCGATCCGAGAATGGCCGGCGCCTCTTTGGATTTCTTTTTTCTGCCAAGCTGCGGGTCAATTAGAGTAATTTTGTAAATTTTCGAATTCTTACCGTAAGAAAAAGTAAGCAGGCGGTAATCACCCTCGAGTTTTTTCAGCGTCTGTTCCGCGCGTTTCCCGAATTTCTTTGTGTTTTTATCCGCACCTTCTTCAAATGCAGGGGCCAAATCTTTCAGCTCGAATTCCCAGGGACCGGGTCCTTTCAGTTTTCTGTTTTTAAGAAGATAAAAATAAAGATCCCATGCGTTCCGGTCATTTTTCTCTGCCATGCGCGGAAAAAGAGAAGAATAGGTGAAAAGATCCAGAGGCATCTCCACCGTGCTGAGCTGCATTCCATTAAGCAGCTGCTCTTTATCAACAGGAAAAGACTCCAATCTTTCCATTTTTTTGTCCGCCAGCTCTTTGGAACGGATAAGCGTGGCTGACTCAAAATTTTTCATGATAGCCGTATATGTCCAGTTAGTGCTTCCTTCAACAACCCATTCTTTATCCACAATAACCAGTTTGTCGTGAAGCCGCTTGCCGGAAGCAATCCAGTTCAGCTCCACTCCGCCGGATTGAAGATCGCCCCAAATATCATCATATTTTTTCCGGTCAAGAACCGTTTCTTCATTAAATAAACTGTTCAGCCAAACACGAACTTTCACGCCGCGTCTGGCGGCGTCCTTCAAAGCAGCGAAGAGTTTTGCAACCGGATGATTTCCGTTACTTTTTGGATTAGAAACATACATAGAAACCCACACGGATTCTTTGGATTGAGTGATAAGACCAAGTACTTTGTCAAAGTAGGCCCGGTCACTGATATCTTCGACAGAAACCGGATTTTGCGGAACCGTTACGACATCGGTTTGCAAATCTGACGAGGAAGAATCCAAAGGGCGGCTTGATGAAGAAGTATTTGATAATGCCAACTGAGCTGCCTGGGAAGAAAGCTCGGTTTCAGCCGCATGGATCGGAAGCGCGGAAAAAACAGTAAAAAGCACCGAAAATATTAATGGAAAACGAAGACTCTTCATAGGAGAATTCATATTGTCGCCGAACTTAAGCTCGGAATCAACCGAAAAAGGGGTCAGACCCCTTAGGGGCCTAACCCCTTTTTCCACCGTTTCCCGCGTCATTGACACAGGTTATGACCACACCTATAATGCGGAATATGACGAAGCCTCATGAGCAAAAATTCAAACGGAAACACTTCTTTATCAACCGCCGTCTCCAAACCCATTACATCATTTATATCAGCCTTGCCCTTATGATCTGTACCGGAGCTGCCGTTCTGAGCATGCATTTTGGCATCTGGGGCTCCGTGCTGAAAGAATTTTCCAGCGAAAAGGTTCAGAATGACCTGATTAACGCGGCCCGCATGCGGGAGTACGAGCAAGCCCGTCATCCGAACGCCAATCCTAACATCGGCACTCTGGCGCTTTTCCGGGAAGTGGAACTTCTGACGGAACATCAAAAACAAATTTGGAATGATATTCTCAACAACACACACAAGCGTCTTTTCATCAAATATCTTGTTCTTGTAGCCCTGATTGCCTGGGCCTCAATTTTCCTCACCCATAAAATCGCCGGCCCGCTTTACCGTTTTCAGCAATCCTGCCGTGATGTCAGTTCCGGAAATTTGTCGCTCAGAATCAAACTGCGCAGATTCGATGAAGCCCAGGAAATAGCCAAAACCTTTAACGAAATGACCGAAAAGCTGGATCAATCGGTGAAACGGATGAAGCGGATTATCAGAGAAGAAAACGACAGCTCTCTTCTAAAAACAAAATTGGAGCAGGAACTCTCACAGTTCAAAACTTCAGAGTCATGACGGCGGTCAGAGAACAGAAGACAGAACACAGAAGACCGATGACAGATGTTAGAAAAAAATATTTTTTGGTTTCTGTCTTCTGTTCTCTGTTATCTGTCTTCTGTATTCTTTCCTCTGCATTCGCCTACGATATCAATGACGAAGAGAAAAAATTCCTTCTCGAAGTCGAAAAAGATTCCGTCAAATATTTCACGCGTTTTGCCGACCCAAAAACAGGCTTAATCCGCGACTCCTCGCGCGCCGGCTCTCCCTGTTCCGTGGCCAGCACCGGCTTTGGCTTAACCGCCTGGGCAATTGCCAAAGAACGCGGATGGATGAGTTATCAGGAAGCCTACAACCTTTCACTAAAATGCCTGCGTTCTCTTCGAGATAAAGTGGAGCATAAAAACGGATTTTTCTATCACATGGTCAGCGCCTACACCGGCGCGAGAGTCTGGTCCTCCGAGGCGTCTTCCATCGATACGGCTCTGGTCATCGCGGGAGCTCTTTACGCCGGCGAAGTTTTCAAGGGGACTGAGGTCGAAAGAATTGCCTGGGATATTTACAAAAGAGTGAACTGGAAATGGATGCTGAACGGAACGCTTCTCCTCTGCCACGGCTGGAAGCCGGAAAGCGGATTCCTCCCGTATTACTGGGATATGTATAGCGAACATTTAATTTTACAGGCGCTGGCAATCGGCGCTCCCGAAAATCCCGTTCCCAAAGCGGCGTGGAACGAATGGCTGCGCGACGAAGGAGAATATAAAGGCCGGAAAATTGTCTATTCATTTTCAGGCAGTCTTTTTACTTATCAATTTTCCCACGCCTACATTGACTTCCGACAACTCTGGGACCGGGACATTAATTATTTTGAAAATTCAAAAAATGCCGCGCTGGCCAATCAGGAATTTTGCGTTGATAAACAAACGGAATATAAAACTTACTCCCCGGTCAATTGGGGGTTAAGCGCCTGTCTGGGCCCAAGGGGCTACAAAGCTTATGGGGGCGAGCCGGGAAAAGGTTTAAATGACGGAACGATTGCCCTGCATGCCGCCGCCGGATCCATTCCCTTCGCACCAGAGCCCACCATAAAAACCTTGAAGCATATTTATGATCAATATAAGGAGCGGATTTATTCGCCGTTCGGATTTAAAGACAGTTTCAATCTTGAAATCGACTGGTGGGCGCAGGAAATTTTGGGAATTGACCAGGGAATTATCGTTCTAATGATTGAAAATTTTATATCTGAAACAGTTTGGACCCGGTTTATGCACTTGAAACCTATTCAAAAATGGATTGAAATTTGTGAGTTAAAAAAAAAGCTTCCGGTTCCGGAAAGCATCGTTCCGTCTAACCCGCTTTCCTCCGCTTCATCCGCTCCCACGCCTTCTGCGGCGGAGAATAGCGTCAGAATCAGTTATCCGAATTAATAACGGAAAAGAAGAAAAAGGGGTCAGACCCCTTATTAACATAACAAGGGGTCTGACCCCTTTTTCTTCTTTTCCGTTAATCTTCTCGTGGATTTAAAAAGATATGCGCGATTTTTGCGGCCACTTCATCGATCATATCATCTGTGAGGAAAGTCCCTTTTTTGATGCTGTCTTTGAGTTCCTGAATGCGGCCTTCATTGGGGTCCGGAATCTGATGCATTTCCCGTTTCATCCGCATCACGGCTTCCAGCAAATACTCCGCTTCGGAAACATTCAGGGAAGGTTTGGAAGGCTTGCGATTTAAATCATCTTCATTACGCATAATCATGACCGCTTTCCCCGGCTCAACGCCTTGAATTTTTCTTCTTGAAGTGGATTTTATAGAATTTTGCCCGAGAAAATTCTCACCGTCAAGGCACAGCCGGGTTCTGGGGACTTAAAAAATTTCTATTCAGCCTCTAAGAGAAAAATAAATAAGTTTTATAAAGACAAGTGAATCTCTAGTGGAATATCGACTGGGAGGTAGGAAACTTTAGGAGAGAAAAAGGGGCCGGGGCACTTACGGCATTGCCGTAAATGCCCCGGCACCTTTTTCTCTTTTTCTTAAACTTCCAAAGGGACTTCGCCCGTTTTCCTGAGATAGCTTCTCAAGCGGGTAACCACTTTCGTGTGAATCTGGCAAACACGTGATTCAGAAACGTTCAGCACTTCTCCGATTTCTCTCAAAGTAAGATTTTCGTAGTAATACAGCACCACAACCAATCTTTCTTTTTCGGGAAGCTCTTTGATCGCTTTGGCGAGAAGTTCTTTCACTTCATTCGTGTAGACATATTGAAATTGATCCGTCACAAGCGAATCTTCAATGGTCTGCAGGCGTGTGATCGGCTTGTTGCCGTCATCATTCTGCCAGACTTCATCGAGCGAAAGAAAGCTCGTGGAATTGAGATCGCTATAGATTTCGTTAAGCTCGCCAAGGCTGATGTTCAGAGACTTGGCCAATTCATCATCGGTCGCAATGCGTCCGAATTTATCCTCGAGCTCTTTACACTTTTTATCGATTTCACGCGCTTTCTTTCTGAGAAGGCGCGGCGCCCAATCCAGCTTCCTAAGCTCGTCCATGATGGAACCACGGATTCGGGAGACGGCGTATGTTTCAAACTTGTTTCCCTGGGTAACGTCATATTTTTCAATGGCGTCGAACAGCCCGAGAATGCCATAACTCACCAAATCACCGAACTCGATATTCGGAGGAAGGGAGATGGCCACCCGGCCTGCCACATATTTCACCAGGTAGAGGTACTTTTTGATAATCTCTTCGCGCATTGCCAGCGATTTGGTTCTCTTGTACCTCTGCCATAATTTCAGGTCTTCTTCTTTCATGAACGCCTCCGTGGTTGTATGAACACTATCCTTAGTAAGTTATGATTAATGAATGATGAATTATGAGACCGATAACAATTTCTTTATTTGGCTTAATGTGTAATTTTTATCCTGGAGAACTTTGATTTTGTCCAGACGGTCGAAAACTTCTTCGCCGTAAAGCCGGTGGCCTTTGGGGGTGCGCTTGGCTTCGAAAATAAGCCCTGCGACGGTGTAATTATGGATCGTCTGCCGGGAAAGCTTTGTGGCCTCCATGACTTCCCCGATTTTGAAATATTTAACCGGTTTTACCACTGCCCCTCCCATGGGCTTCACCCAGTTAAGCTTTTTTTTCCTTATCCAACCGGCTGACCGCTTCTTTTAACAATTTTTTGGCCTTCTTATTTTTTGGCTCAACCGCCAGCAAGCGCTCAAGCGTCCGTTTGGCCGAAGAATAATTTCCTGCATCCATTAATTCGTTCGCTTGATTGAGAAGGATCTCCGTCCGTTTTTTATAATCTTCCTCAAAAACCTTGTCCTGCTCTTTCAGCGTCGCGTGCTGTTCCTTGATAAACTGTTTTCTGAGCCGGTCGATTCGGTCCGACGCTTTATGGTTTTCCGGGTCCAGCAGAAATACTTTTTCGTATTCATCGACGGCGATGTCATACAATCCCAGCCGGGCCAGCTGGTCCCCCTCGCTGATAAACCGTTTGATCCATTCTTTTTTTTCTCCCTCGGGCATCTGATCTCTGAGCGCGATCAGCTTTTCTTCGCTTGTTTTCTCTTCTTCAACCCTGAGTGTCTCAAGCAGCATTGCCTGGCGGATCAGCATCTGCGACTTTCGGATATTTCCGCCGCGCTCCGCTTCCTCGGCTTCTTGAATCTTATGTTTTGCCTCTTCGTCAATCGACTGGTTGAAGGCACTAATGACATCTCCGTTCGCAACATCACCCCACGAAACCGCGGGTCTTGCAATCCATAATGTGAGAAAGAGCAGAATTGGTATTCTTATATTCATAAATGTAAAATACAAAATGTAATTTACATTTTGTAAAGTTCCTATAAGGTATTCAAGATATCGAGTGCTGTCAAACGTTTTTTTACAATTTTTTCACATAAGTGCTTGAGTTAATTGGGGTAACGCTATTAATGGTAGTTATTTTGCGGGGAACTACTATAAGTAGGAATTACTTAAATCTTACTTGGGCTTATTTTTATCATTCTTATCCTTACCCTCCTTTCCCTTCTCACCCTCTTTTTCTTTGAGCTCCTTCAGCTTTTCTTCCATCTTAGCTTCATCTACATGTTTCGTTTTTGCTGCCTCTTCATTTTCTCTTTTAATCGCTTCGTAGATTTCTTTGCGGTGTACGGCAATGCTTCTCGGTGCGGTGATTCCCAGCTTTACATATTCGCCTTTGACCTCGACAATTTTTATCTCGACATTGTCGCCGATCATAATGCTTTCATTGGTCTTCCGTGATAGTACCAGCATGGCCTTATCCGTCCTTGGAGTAAGATTTCAACCGGCCTTCACAACTGATTTCTCAAGTTTCTTCGCATTACCCGAGCTTTTCAGCCGCGTCGTCAGTTGATGGCGCACTGGATAGCGCTCATCCTCAAGTATAACCTGTATTCCGATTCTTTTCTCGGAATTGATCGCGATCGGACTTTTGAGGTTAATATAGATATTCTCATGGGACTCATCCACAGTCACCAGGTTCAGGAATGTAACATCTTTGCCATTAGAGGCTTCCAGCATGATCCGGTCCTGGGAAGAAAGCTCGGGGTGATAAGCATCAATGACTTTTTCGGGCTCAATCAGCAAGAAGCACAAATCCGGGTTTTTGAGGGATTGCAGCCAGAGGAAAGAATTGCCGTTACCGCGGTCAATTAAAACAAAATCGCGCGCGGCTTCAAAACCGATAATTCCCTGGGGGAAAACGAATATTTTTTCGGGTTGAATCTGAATTCCCTTAAATCGCGGCGTATTAATGACGGTTGCCATAAAGCCTCCTGTTTTTTAGAAGACAATTTGCCAAGTTATTATCGTCTGGGCAAAAGGCAAACTTGACCATCGCGAAGTTTGCGATGGTCCATCACGAGCGAGTAAAACGAGCGCGGTGATCCCGACGGGATTGCCGCGCTCACTTCGTTCGCTCGCAATGACGAGATATTTCTACTTCTCATCAAACACGCCCATCTTACGGAATTTTTCATACCGTTTTTTAGGCAGGTCTTTTTTCGGAATCTTCTTTAAATCTTCCAGCGCTTTCAGAATAGTTTCTTTGATCGCGGCGGCCGTCATTTCAAAATCCCGATGGGCACCGCCAAGAGGCTCTTTGATCACATCATCGATCAAACCGAGGGCCAGCAAATCCTGTCCCGTAAGTTTCAATGCTTCCGCAGCTTCGGGGGAACGCGCATTATCTTTCCACAAGATTGCCGCACAGCCTTCCGGGGAAATCACGGAATAATAGGCATTTTCCATCACGAAAATCCGGTCGCCGACTCCGATTCCGAGGGCACCGCCGGATCCTCCCTCGCCGATAACAATCACGATGACGGGAACCTGAAGTTCCGCCATCTCGCGAAGATTGTAAGCAATCGCTTCGGCCTGCCCGCGCTCTTCCGCCCCGATGCCGGGAAACGCGCCGGGAGTGTCAATAAACGTCACGATCGGAATGCCGAATTTATCCGCCATTTTCATCACGCGAATGGCCTTACGGTACCCCTCAGGATGCGCGGAACCAAACATGCGGAGCAGATTTTCTTTGGTATTGCGTCCCTTTTGATGGCCGATCACACAAATCTTTTCCTTGTCGATCATGCCGAAGCCGCAAACAATCGCTTTGTCATCTTTGAACAGTCTGTCTCCGTGAATTTCCACAAAATCGTCCATGAACGCATGAATATAATCCAGCGTATAAGGCCTCAAAGGATGGCGGGCTACCTGAACACGCTGCCAGGGTGTTAAATGATCAAACACGTCCTTCAGCGCTTTCTCAAGTTTTTTCTCTACGCTTTTGATTTCGCCCGAAAGATCGATGCCGTCTTTGGAATGTTCTTTGAGTCCGGCAATTGTTTTTTCAAGTTCGACGATGGGGCGCTCAAACGGAAGACAAACGTCCATGAGCGTCCGACTTTCAGGCTTATGTTTTGATTTTTTCATGTTCGGTTTGGATCCGCTCTCTTATGCCGTCACGGTAACTTTAGTTCCGACGGGCACAAGATCATACAGTTCTTCGACTTCATTATTAAGCATGCGGACACAGCCGGAAGTAGCATGCTGTCCGATGGATTCAGGATGCGTAGTGCCGTGAATGCCGAATCCGGTCTTTGAAAAACCGAGCCAGCGCGTTCCGAGCTGATTGTCCGGATCGCCGGGCTGAATCGGCTTAGCGCCGGTTTTGAACCAGGTGGGATTTTCAAGTTTATTGGCAATGGTAAATGTGCCGGTAGGCGTTAAATCAGCAGTGGTTCCGGTTGCCACGGCGTAGCGCTTAAAAAACTGATCTCCTAAATAAAGCCTCAAAACATTATTTGTCTTATCTACTTTAATGGAAAAATTCCCGCGCAGTACTTTGAGTTTTTGGCCCGGACGGATGATATCGGAAGTTAAGCCATTAATGGATTGGATCATTCGCACCGAAGTTTTATATTTTTTCGCGATCACATAAAGGCTGTCGCCGCTTTTTACTGTATATTCCGCAGTCCCGGGAAATCCTTCGGAAGACTTGAGCAGCTGGGAATTGACGACGCTCAAATCATTTTCGATCTGATCTTTGGCGGCCTGATCCGTTGCTTCGTTCAATGATTTTACAAGCTGCGTGCGGGCTTTGCTCAATTGTCCGCTCTGAATCATCATTTGAATTTCAGATGAAGGATAGGAAGCGGATCCTGTTGTGTCTGCAGCCCCCGGCACCAAAACTCCGGCGTCGGAAGGTTTGGAAGCGGCAGTGAAATCTGTTACTGTAGAACCCGAATCGGCGGAATCGGTAAATAAAAGGCTGTCACTGGACGAATCGGAATCGTCTGCGAAATCGGACGATGTGTCCATACCTGATTCAGTCAGAGAATCATTATCCGCAGCCTGTAAACATGAAAAGCCGAATACCAAAACGAAAACCTGCAGCAACACAGTCAACTTCAATCCTTTAATCATTTTTGTTCTCCTGTAAATCTTGTTTTTCTGCTGATTTTAATGGCATATAATTAACGAAAGTATAATTCCAAGAAAAGCCCCCATAAATACTTCTTTGGGTGTATGACCCAACAGCTCTTTCAGGCGTTTTTCCTCTACCTGCTGTCCTTTAGACATCTGATCTATAATTCTATTCAAAATGACCGCCTGACGCCCGACATTTCTTCTGACCCCTGCCGCGTCAAACATAATGATCAACGAATAAACTAATGTAATGCCGAACGGAATCGAACCAAATCCGTAATAAAGCCCCACCACCGTCGTCAAACTGGCCACAGCTGCGGAATGCGAACTGGGCATGCCCCCTGGGTCCAGAAACCATCGAAAATCAAAACGCTTCGTGCGTAATACACCCCGAAACACCTTGATGCTCTGGGCAATGAGCCAGGACGAAATAACGGCTATGTACGCCCGCACCTCTGAAAAAGGAGGCTCATCCAAGATCATAAGTGGATTTCATTAGAAATGTGCGCAAGGCAGGTATATGTTGATATTTAATATTTATTATGATAATAATTAATTTTAATTTACTGCATTAGCTGCATGGATTGGCGAGATTATAGTACATCTCCCTAAGCGAAATCAAGGGTGTCCAAGTTGAAATTGCGTCGTTTTGGTAGGGGCGATCCCAACGGGTCGCCCGTTTCCCTGAAGGGCGAACCGTTGGGATCGCCCCTACTAAATCCTAAAAAACAACTGTATGCAGTGGTAGGCACCCCAAGCAGTAAGAAAAGGAGAAAAAATTCATGCTTTCCAAGGTCATTAGCGCGGCCTGCCTCGGCATCAAAGCCTATCCGGTCAGCGTAGAAGTGGATGTTTCGACGGGGCGTTTGCCCGAATTTCATATTGTCGGACTCCCGGATGCTTCTGTAAAAGAAGCGAAAGATCGGGTAAAGCCAGCGATTAAAAACAGCGGGTTCATTCTCGGATCAAAAGCGATTACGGTGAATCTGGCTCCGGCCGACATTAAAAAAGAAGGGGCCGCTTTTGATTTTCCTATCGCCCTGGGTATTCTTGCTTCCCATGGTTTGATAAAAAGAGACAGACTCGATCAATTTATTTTTCTGGGTGAACTGGCCTTGGACGGAACTCTGCGTCCTTGTCCCGGAGGACTCGCTGTCGCAACTTCTTTGGCGAAATTAGGCAAAACACTTGTTCTTCCTCCCGAAACCGCATTCGAAGCAAGCGCAGAGGAACAAATCGAAGTGCTCAAGGCCCATTCGCTGGAGGAAGCGGTTAAATTTTTAAACGGTGAAACACAGCTGGAAAAAGTAAAGGTCGATTTCCGGGGAATGCTCAAATCGCGAAAAATGCCGGAAATCGATTTCAAAGATGTAAAAGGTCAGACTCTGGTCAAACGAGCTCTCGAAATTTCCGTGAGCGGATTTCACCACGTGCTGATGGTGGGTCCTCCTGGATCAGGCAAATCGATGCTTAGCAAGCGTCTGCCTACAATTTTTCCGGACCTGGAAATTGAGGAAGCTCTGGAAATTACCCAAATCTACAGTGTTGCAGGGTTAATAAAAGGGACAGCCCCCCAGGGGACTGTCCCTTTTCAACGTCCTTTTCGAGCACCTCATTCCAGCATTTCCCGCCAAGGTCTCATCGGTGGAGGCAGCATCCCCAAACCCGGAGAAATTTCGCTCGCGCATCATGGCGTCTTATTTCTCGATGAATTTCCTGAATTCGGGCGCGATGTGCTGGAATCATTCCGTGCTCCACTGGAAGACCGCGTAGTTACGGTTTCCCGGGCACGGCAAAAAATTACCTTTCCGGCAAATTTCATGCTGGTCTGTGCGATGAACCCGTGCCCATGCGGCAACTTGGGACACAAAATCCGCAGTTGCCGCTGCTCCGGCAGACAAATCGATCTTTACCGAAGCCGTATTTCCGGGCCCCTCCTTGATCGAATTGATATTCACATCGAGGTCCCGGCCGTTAAATTCGGAGAACTTTCCGCGAAATCAGAAGGAGAAAGTTCAGAAGAAATCAGAACCCGAGTTCAGCAGGCGAGAGAAATCCAGAAGAAAAGGTTTCATGGAGTTTCTTTTTCTCATAACTCTGCCATTCCGGAAAAACACATCCGCCAATTTTGTCCGATGGAAAAGAAAGCCGAAAAGATTCTCGAAAACGCCATCACCCAACTCGGTTTGAGCGCCCGTTCCTATTCACGAATCATCAAAGCGGCCAGGACGATTGCGGACTTGACCGCAGAAGAAACAATCTCGGAATCTCATGTGACCGAGGCAATTCAATATCGTCTGTTAGACAGAAGCTGAAAAAATAAAAAAGGGGACAGTCCCCAAAGGGACTTCCCTTTTGCCTTTTTGCTTTGGATAGGAATTAGTTTTTATTGCGCGGCAGGTGGATTGTGAAACATGCTGTAGAGGAATGCAAAGTCACGTTCGAGCTGCTGCATGGCTTCCCAATGGAGAAATCCGACAAATGCGAGGAAGAGAACGGCCATCACCCATTTGAACTTAAACCGGGCGGATAAAATCCAGCTTGTGATGAAACCCACAATGGAAAAATAGAGAATAAAAATCGGATAAGCCAGATTTCCGGAAACGCCAAGCCGGGCACCGATCAGCGAAGTCGGGGCCGCGACAAAATTCATGACCGGCTCAAGAAACGAAAAATTAAACCGGAACAATGAAAGCGCACTAAAAAAAACTCCCGCTCCAGCCCCGGCTAAAATTCCCAGCCAAATTCCGCCGATTTTCTTCATGACAGATCCTCTTTTTTCCTTTCTTCAAGTAATTTCCGGAGCCGGGACAGTTCTTCCCTGAGTTTCTTGTTCGTCTCCATCAGCTCCGCACGCATTTTGTCCATGTCCTCAAGCTCCTCAGTCATGGTTTCGCCCCTAATGGACCCGAGCTTTTTCGAAAATTGAATCAAAAGCCAAATGCAATAGCCCGCCAGCGCAAGAAGCAGAATCGCGATAATGATAATCCAGGCTGAACTCATGATTCTTCCCTTCCTAACCTTTAATCACACCCACAGGGCGCACACGCGCCACACGTTTGGCGATACCTGCATGATCGACCACATTCACCACTTCGTTCACATCTTTATAGGCCTGGGGATGCTCTTCATCGAGCGCGTGGCGTCCCCGCCCGCGCGCGATAATTCCCTTGTCTTCCAGCTCCTGCTGAACGGAACGTCCGCGTACCATTTTCACCGCTGCGGCGCGGGACATCATGCGTCCGGCTCCGTGACAGCTGGTACCAAATGTTTCCTCCATAGCCCCGGAAAGTCCGGCAAGCACATAGGAATTTCGTCCCATATCCCCGGGAATAATCACCGGCTGACCGATTTCCCGGTATTTTTCCGGAACATCCGGATGTCCCGGAGGAAACGCGCGCGTGGCGCCTTTCCGGTGAATGCAAAGCGTTTTCTTTTTCCCGTTCATTTCAAACGTTTCAAATTTCGCGATATTGTGGGCGACATCATAAATAAGATCCATGCCCATTTTTTGCCAGCCCCTTTTGAACACGTACTCGAAAACCTGACGCGTCAGATAAAGCAGGCATTGCCGGTTCGCCCAGGCATAATTGGCGGCACATCGCATCGCCTTCAAGTAAGCCTGGCCTTCTTCCGAATGAACCGGCGCGCAGGAAAGCTGTCGGTCCGGAACTTCGATTCCGTACTTCACCAGCGCCCGCCGTGTGACTTCCAGAAAATCTTCGCAGACCTGATAACCGAACCCGCGTGAACCGGAATGAATCATCACCGTCACTTGGCCTTCTTCCAGTCCCATGACACGCGCGCACTTTTCATCGAAAATTTTGTCGATCACCTGCACTTCCAAGAAATGGTTTCCCGATCCCAAGGTGCCCAGCTGGTTTGATCCGCGTTCTTTGGCCCGTTCAGAAATTTGCCCCGGATCCGCTCCCTCCAGTGCGCCATTTGCCTCACAATGCTCAATATCTTCCGGAACCGCATAGCCTTTTTTGAGGCACCATCCGGCTCCGTGAAGCATCACTTCTTTTTCATCCTTGGCGCCCACCCGGATATCCCCTTTTTGTCCGACACCGCAGGGAACCTGGTCAAACAGAGTTCCGATCAATTCACGCAATTTTGGTTTGATTTCTTCGAATTGAAGATCCGTACGGCAAAGCCGCACGCCGCAATTAATATCATAGCCCACTCCGCCGGGAGAAATTACTCCTCCCTCATTCGGGTCCGTAGCCGCAACGCCGCCGATCGGAAAACCGTAGCCCCAGTGAATGTCCGGCATGGCCATGGAATGTCCGACAATGCCGGGAAGAGTCGCCACATTAGCCACCTGCTGAAGACACGGATCGTGACGAATCGATGAAAGGATTTTCTCATCCGCGAAAATAAGCCCCGGCACTCGCATGCCGGACTGATAGGATTTAGGAATTTCCCAGCGGTAGTCGTCGATTTTAATGAGAGGAATTTCTTCGGTCATTTGCTTCATGCGAGCCACCCTTTAGACATCAAAAATAACCTGCGCTTCATAGCCCTTATCGGTATGAACCACGCTGAATTGATGTAAGGTGACGGCTTTAATCTCAAGCCCCAGCTCAAGCCGCTTCGAATCCAGAATTTCTCCTTCAACTTCAGCTACAAGAGTTTTTTCGGTAATTTCGAATTTTTTGATTTTCCAAAAGAGGAATCCGTCCCGGTTAAATAAATGCAGCGTCTCTTTCAGCCATTCAAAAAAGAGCGTCTCCAAATCAGCCGTCGGGATGGAAATTTCGCGCAGAATGGGAATCCCTTTACCGATTCCCTGAGCCATGATGTCCGTCATCCCTTTGGCCCCGTTTTCGAACAACTCTTCCTCGGTTTTACCGTAAACCCGCAAGCCGGCATCCGCCGTATGTTCAATCCGTTCAAAGGGTTTCATCATGATAAGTATAACACTAGGAATTAGGAGTTAGGAATTAGGTGCATCCCATTTCATACAGTTGAAATTGCGTGGTTTTGGTAGGGGCGATCCCAACGGGTCGCCCGTTTCCCTGAAGGGCGAACCGTTGGGATCGCCCCTACTAATTCCTAAATCCTAATTCCTAACTCCTATTTTTTCCCTTTTAAAGCGGCCAGCTCTTTTTTCTTGTTTCTTTTCAAGCGGGCTTTGCTTCTTTTTCTTTTAAGACGGCGATGCACATCCTGTCCCATGATTTGTGTCTCCTTGTTTGTGATGAATTGAAAATCTAAAACGCCCCGATCAAATGCTTGATCACAGGACTTCCTCCTGCGGGTGAAACGATGACAGCGATAACATCCAGATAAATATCATGCCCGCTGAACCTTGCTCCGGAATTTGAAAGAAAAACCTGAGCCACTTTCCTGATTTTTGACTGCTTGCGAAAATCCACGGCTTCTTCAGGCTCAAAGAAATTATTGTCGGACCGGGTTTTCACTTCGATAAAATGAAGCTCTTTGGCGCGCTCCGCGATCAAATCAATTTCGCCCATCCGGTTCGAAAAGTTTTTTGCGAGAATCCGGTAGCCGTTCTGCTGCAAAAAATCGACCGCAAGCTCTTCACCTCGCGCTCCCAGTATTTTACGAAATCCTAACGCGCTCACCAAACTATTTTACCTTTCCCGTAGCCGCCATCAAAATACCGATGGGAAGCATCCGGATCATTTCCGAAACCGGATAAAACGTTTTCCGGTGAATGGGCGAAGGCCCGAATTGCCGGAGGAGCATCCGGTGGCGCTCCGTGGGATATCCTTTGTGCCGGTAGAATTCATACTCGGGATACTGTTCGTGATATTTTTTCATGATCCGGTCCCGAGTCACTTTCGCGATAATGCTCGCCGCCGCAATCGAGGCGGATTTCGAGTCGCCCTTCACGATTGAGCGGTAACGGCATGGAACATTCATTTTCATTTTACCGTCCACGAGCAGAAAATCGGGACTTACGGGCAGCCGGGTCACGGCTTCCTGCATTGCTTTCTTGCTCGCCTGATAAATGTTGATTTCATCAATCACGGTTTCAGAAACAATGCTCACGCCCACCTTGGCTTCATCCATAATACGAACATAAAGCTCTTCACGTTTTTTTTCGGATAATTTCTTGGAATCATTAATTCCGGGGATTCGGGATTCGGGAAGAATAACGCAGGCGGCCACTACCGGTCCGGCCAACGGGCCGCGTCCGGCTTCATCGGTGCCCGCGATGATTCGAAAACCGTCATTCATTAACGCTTCTTCGAACCGGTACATAAGCGTTCACTCCATGAACGCGAAAAAGCGGCAGCCGCATCAAGCGGCCAGCCGCCTATTCTCAGTTATTAAACGATTTCTTTTTTCTTCCAGAGGAAATAGAGTCTGGAGCGGCGGATTTTCTTGGCCGGCTTCGTAACAACTACTTTTTCCACGGATGGCGAGTGAAGCGGAAAGATTTTCTCGATCATATCGCCGCGGAGTTCGCGAAGCACCGTAAAATTAGAGCGGATGCCGCTTCCTTTGCGGCGGATGACAATTCCTTCGTAGATCTGAGTGCGGGTCTTTTCGCCTTCTACCACTTTCTGGTAGACCTTGACCTGATCGCCGACTTCAAACTCCGGCGTATCCTTTTTCATGTATTTTTTCTCGACAGCGTCGATTGCTTCCTTGGCTTTCATGTATGATTACCCCCTTATAAATTTTATTTCAACAAATCCGGACGTCTTTCGCGCGTGCGTTTCAGTGCCTGCTCCCTGCGCCAACGCTCTACTTTGTCATGATTCCCCGACACCAGAATATCCGGCACTTCATATCCCAGATAATCTCTCGGACGCGTGTAATGCGGATACTCAAGCAATCCTTCCTGAAACGATTCGTGCGCGAGCGAATCTTTATTGCCGAGCACTCCGGGAATCAGCCGTGTTACCGCGTCCACAACAGCCATCGCGGGAATTTCACCGCCCGTTAAAACGAAATCACCGAGCGAAATTTCTTCATCCGCCAAGTGTTCCTGGACCCGTTCATCCACGCCTTCGTAGTGACCGCAGATCAGGATTAAATGTTTCTTTTTCGAAAGCTCCCAGGCCGCTTTTTGATTGAACAGCTTACCCGAAGGTGAAAACAAAATCACGCGCGCCTTCGGGGACTTTTTCCGTATTGACCGGACACATTCGAAAATCGGTTCCGGTTTCATCACCATTCCCGGACCGCCGCCGAAAGGCTTGTCGTCCGTCGATCGATGCCTGTCTTTGGTGAAATCGCGCAGATTCACAACGTGAATATCGACAAGATGCTTTTCCTGCGCAATGCGCAGGATCGATTCTTTGAAGGACCCCTCGAACATCTCGGGAAAAACCGTCACGATATCAAATCGTAGGGGCGACCCAACGGGTCGCCCTTTCTTCGGGCGAGGCGCTGCCTCGTCCCTACTCATGCGCCTTCGTTTCATCTAGCAGGAACTTTAATTCCTTTTTTCTTCAGAAGATTCAGTGCGCCCTGGGACGGAATGGCTCCCTGATCGAGCCAGTATTTCACGCGATCGGTTTTGAGCTCAATAATGGCCGGCTCTTTTCCCGGGTCATAATAGCCCAGCATCTCGAGGTAACGCCCGTTTCTCTTCGTGAGCTTGTGGGACGCCACCATCTGCCAGTGGGCTTTCTTAACGGTTCCTGTTCTTCTGAGTCTGATTGCGACTGACAAGGTAATTCCTCCTTTTTCGTGAATCGTGGATTGTGAATAGTGAATCGATTCACGATCCACAATTCACCATCCACAGTATTTCTATTCTTTTTCTCTCCAAATTTTCGCGCCGATGGCGTTCAATTTGTCTTCGATCCGCTCATACCCGCGGTCCAAATGATAAACGCGGTGAACATCCGTACGCCCTTCGGCGACCAATCCCGCAAGCACCAGCGCCGCGCTCGCGCGCAAATCCGACGCCATCACCGGCGCGCCCGACAGGCGCTTTACTCCGGAAACAATCGCGCTGTTGCCTTCGAGCTGAATTTTGGAACCCATGCGGTTGAGCTCCGAAATATGCATAAAACGGTCGGGATAAATTTTTTCCGTGATGACGCTGATTCCCCGAGTTACCGTCATCAGCGTCATCATCTGCGCCTGAAGATCGGTCGGGAAACCCGGATAAGGAAGCGTGGTCACTCCGACCGGCTTCAATCCATTTTTATACGTCACCCGGCAGGAAGTCCGGTTCGTTTCTACTCCGACTCCCGCTTCGCGCAATTTGTCTAACAAAGCATTATTGTGTTCGGGAACAATATTTTTTAAACGAATGTCCCCTTTTGTCAAAGCCGCGGCCACCATAAAAGTGCCGGCCTCAATACGATCCGAAATAACTTTATAGCGTGTTCCGTGAAGTTTTTTCACACCTTCAATTTCAATCAGATGGGATCCGGCCCCGCGCACTTTTGCGCCCATCGAATTCAAAAAATTTGCCAAATCCACCAGCTCGGGCTCAGAAGCCGCGCTTTCAATCCGGGTAATGCCTTCGGCAAGCACCGCCGCCATCATCACGTTGGCAGTGGCCAGCACGGATGAACCGAATGGGCCGCCGAGATAAACTTCTCCGCCGTGAAGCCGCTTCGCGCTGGCCTTCACGTTTCCGTGCTCGATCACAACTTTCGCGCCGAGCGCTTCGATTCCTTTTAAATGCAAATCAATCGGACGGGCGCCGATCACGCATCCTCCGGGCATCGAAACTTCTGCTTTTTTCAGCCGTCCCAAAAGCGGACCGAGCAAACACACCGATGCGCGCATCGTGCTGACTAATTTATACGGAGCTACGTGGCTGATATTGTTTCCGGGCTTAATCGTCACCGTGTTCGCTTCCTGATGAGCGCGCGCTCCGAGCTCTTTCAGGATTTTTAACATTGTCGAAATGTCCCTCAGCTGAGGAACGTTTTCGATGACAGATTCTTCAGCGGTCAACATCGCGGCCGCAAGAATGGGGAGCGCCGAGTTCTTGGAACCCGAAATCTCCACTTCGCCTTTTAGACGTTTTCCGCCTTCGATGACGATTTTTTCCATCCGTGAACCCCAGCCAAAATTCGAAACTCGAAATACGAAACAAACTATAAATCCAAAAAAACAAATTTAAGACATTGCAGTTTAAAATTTGTCTTTTGTTTCGATTTTCGGATTTAGAATTTCGGATTTAATAATCCGGTTTATGCCAAAATCATCCCGAAACACTCTTACGCTAAATCCGGCACTCTGAAGCAAACCACTGACTATTTCCGCCTGATTCCATCCTACTTCAAAGAACAACACGCCCCCGGGACTGAGAAATTTCCCAGCCTGACGAATGATCACTTCATAAATTTCGGTGCCGCGCGGACCGGCAATAAGCGCTTCTGCCGGCTCGTTTTTTACTTCGGCACTCAAACCGTTCCAGTCTGCCTGAGCAATGTAAGGCGGATTGGAAACGATTAAATCAAACTGTTCGTTTTCAAACGCCCTAAAAACATTCGATTCGCGAAAATCCGCGCGAGCGAGCACATTTAATTTTCCGGCATTCTCACGCGCAACTTGCAATGCTTTTCGGGAAATGTCCGATCCAACGCCGGAACTTTCCGGAAAATATTTGAGAAGGCTCAAAAGAATGACACCGCTTCCCGTGCCGATATCTAAAATTCTCCTCCTCACCCTACCCTCTCCCCCGTTGGGGGAGAGGGAATGGGTGAGGGGGAATTCCGTTAAGACGCGCTCAACTAAATTTTCAGTTTCAGGACGCGGAATTAAAACATCCGGCGTGACGCGAAACGAGAAATCCATGAACTTCACTTCTTCTTCCAAATATTGAAGCGGAATATGATCGGCTCTTTTTTCAAGAAGAGACAAAAAATCCCTCTCCATTGATTCATCAATGAAAGAGGGGGTTTTATACATTTCCAGCCTGTTGATTCCCAGGCTTTTCAGCGCGAGGCGTTCGGCGTCTCGGCGGGCATCATCCGGTTCAAACCCTTGAGTGACAAGGAAACGCGAGCCCCGGTCAAGAAGCGCAAGCAACGGGGATGTCATTTACTTTCACCCCCGGACGTCAATCCCTGACTCAGTCGCTGAGCCCTGTCTTCCCTGGCTAGGGCTTGAATCAGCTCGTCCAAATGGCCCTCTAAAATATCATCCAACTCATGCAAAGTCAATCCAATGCGGTGGTCGGTCACCCGGTTATCGTGGAAGTTATAAGTGCGTATTTTGCCCGATCTGTCGCCTGATCCCACCATGGACCGGCGCTTGGCCGTCTGCTCTTTTTCCTGCTTTTCGAGCTCATAATCGTATAAACGGGCCCGGAGAATCTTCATGGCCTTATCTTTGTTCTTATGCTGGGATTTTTCATCCTGACAGCTCACCGCAAGCCCGGTCGGAATATGCGTAATGCGCACCGCGGAGTCCGTTGTATTCACGCTCTGGCCTCCGGGACCTGACGAACGGAACACATCGATCCGGATATCTTTAGACTCGATTTTTACATCGACATCGCTGACTTCGGGAAGCACAGCCACGGTAACAGCAGAAGTGTGAATGCGTCCGCTCGCCTCCGTTTTCGGCACGCGCTGTACACGGTGAATGCCGCCTTCGTAACGGAACAGCTGAAACGCACCCGCACCGGTGACTTCGAAAATAATTTCTTTAAATCCGCCTTTGCCGGAAGGGCTGGAGTTCATGACGTCAATTTTAAAACCATGATTAGCGGCAAAACGCGAATACATCCGGAATAAATCGCCGGCAAACAGCGCGGCTTCCTCACCGCCCGTGCCGGCGCGGATTTCAACGATCGTATCTTTATCCGCATCGGGATCGGAACCTTCGAGCAGCTTGTCCTCCAGCTGAACTTCCAGGCGCTTTTTCTTTTCGACCAGCTGTTCCTTTTCTTCGGCGGAAATAGTCTTTAGTTCCGGTTCAGTGGCAGGATCTGAGAGAAGAATTTCTAAATCTTTAATCTCACGGTCCGCTTCTTTGACTTGCTTGTAAATTTCCACGAGAGGGCGCAGACGCGCCAGTTCACGGGAAAGCGACTGGAAACGGTTTGCGTCTTTAGCGGCGTCGGGACGGCCAAGATCGGTTTCGATTTCCCCGACGCGCTTTTCTATCGCGGATAATTTTTCATAGAGCGACACGTGAAAACACCTCGATACTTCCCGGTTTGTTAAGCTTTTTTCTTCTTGGCGGTAACGCCGGCATATTTCTTTTTGAAGCGGTCAATGCGGCCCGCGGTGTCGACCAGTTTCTGCTTTCCGGTAAAAAACGGATGGCAGGCGGAGCAAATATCCACGACCAAGTTCTGCTTGGTAGCGCGGGTTTCAATAACATTGCCGCAGGCACAGCGGATAGTGGTTAGTTCATACTTAGGATGAATCTTGTCATTCATGTCAGTTGTTTTCCTTTCGAAATTTATTTCTCCATTTTGTTAAGGCTCATCAGAAATTCTGCATTCGACTTTGTCTTCGCAAGCCGGTCGATCAAAAGCTCCATCGCCTCGGCAGAACTCAATTCATTGAGCACTTTGCGCAGCAGCCAAACGCGCGTGAGTTCATCCGGATGCATAAGGATATTCTCTTTACGCGTATTGGATTTTTTGACGTCGATGGCGGGATATATTCGTTTTTGGAAGAGATTGCGGTCGAGCTGAATTTCCATGTTGCCGGTTCCCTTGAACTCTTCGAAAATAACTTCGTCCATACGGGATCCTGTATCCACGAGCGCCGTGGCCACAATCGTAAGACTTCCGCCCTCTTCAATGTTGCGGGCGGCGCCGAAAAACCGTTTCGGCTTGTGAAGCGCGTTGGAATCCACACCGCCGGAAAGAATTTTTCCGGAATGCGGCTCCACCGTATTGTAGGCACGCGCAAGACGTGTGATGGAATCGAGAAGAATTAAAACGTCTTTTTTATGCTCCACAAGACGTTTCGCTTTTTCCAACACCATCTCGGCTACCTGTACGTGACGCTCGGCCGGTTCATCGAATGTGGATGAAACCACTTCGCCTTTCACCGAACGCTGCATGTCCGTGACTTCTTCCGGACGTTCATCGATCAGAAGAACGATGAGCACCACTTCCGGGTGATTTTTAGTGATGCTGTTGGCAAGCTTCTGAAGCAGAATTGTTTTACCGCTGTACGGCGGAGCAACAATCAAGCCGCGCTGACCCTTTCCGATGGGAGTCAGAAGATCCATCACGCGCGTTGACACTTCGTCCGGTGCGATTTCAAGCTTCAAACGCTTATCCGGATAAAGCGGGGTCAAATCATCGAACGGAATCTTGTCCTTGATGTTCTCGGGCGATTCCATGTTCACTTTTTCCACCTTCAGAAGCGCGAAATAACGCTCGCCTTCTTTCGGAGGACGGATTTGCCCGCTGACGGTATCGCCGGTTCTGAGATTGAATTTACGGATCTGAGAGGGAGACACGTAAATGTCATCCGGACACGGCAGATAATTGTAATTGGGAGAACGCAGGAAACCGAAACCGTCCTGGAGAATTTCGAGCACCCCTTCTCCGTACATGGCTCCGTTGGCTTCGGTGCGTCCCTGCAGAATCTTAAAAATCAAATCCTGCTTTTTCATTCCCGGAAGAACTTCCACGCCGCTTTTTTGCGCCAAATCAGCCAGCTCGGAGGTTTTCATCCGTTTTAAATTTGCGACATCGAGCACCGGCTCTCCGGAAGACGTTGTCTGAACGGGACTCTCTTCCTTTTGAGCGGGAGCCGCATGAGTTGTATGACTCGGAGCAGACGCGCGGTGATGCGGCGCCCTTTCCCTAGGCTCTCTTTCCCTCGTTTCCCTGTGATGTTCTCTTGGTTCTCTAGGCATCATCAATTCTCCTCTCTCATTTTTGTCATTCCGGCCTCCGAGCCGGAATCCAGGGTCTTTGCAAGACACTGGATCCCGGATCACGCCTGCTCACTTCGTTCGCAGCGCTGTCCGGGATGACAGCTTCTTCCAAATTTCCTTAACCTGTATTTTTGTCTCTGTTTTTGACCCGTTATTATTGACTACAAAATCCGCCAAAGCTGCCTTCCTACTCAGAGGCGTTTGCGCTTTAATCCGCGCGCTTACTTCCGCAAGCGTCATGCCGTTTCTTTTTTTCAAACGCTCGGCTTGCCGCGCGCGGCTTGCGCTGACCACGATATTCACATCCATGCTTTCGTTAAAATTCGTCTCAAAAAGAAGCGGCACTTCCAAAATTAAAATCCCTTCTTTCTTTTTCGCCGCCTTTTCTATTTCCTGAAAAACATACGGGTGAACAATTGATTCCAGGATTTTCCGTTTCGCCGGGCGGTTAAAAACAATGGCCCCTAACTTTTTCCGGTCAATCAATCCCCTGGACCCGAGAATATTTTTCCGCCCGAAGTGGTCGCAAATCGCGTCGTAAGTTGGAGTCCCGGGTTTTAAAGCCTGATGGGCCAGCTTGTCTGAATCAATCACCTGCGCTCCCAGCCGGCTAAAGCAATCAGCCACCGTGGACTTACCGGTCCCCACTCCTCCGGTAAGCCCAACGAGGAGACTGACCTGTTTGGGCTTTTTTAGAGGGATCACTGCTGTTTTTCTAGATTTCTTGCTCCTCATACCAACTCTGCCCTATTTTTAGCCCAACCTCAAGTGGCACCCTTAATTTAACCGCTTGCTCCATTTTGTTTTTAATCATTGCGGATACACGGTCCAGCTCCGCCTCGGGAGCGTCAAACACCAATTCGTCATGCACCTGAAGAATCATCAGAGTTTCGTATTTTTCTTTCTCGAGCTCATGATCGATTTCGATCATGGCCAGCTTGATCAAATCGGCGGCCGAACCCTGAAGCGGCGCGTTGATCGCCGCGCGCTCGGCAAACTGACGCATCATTCCGTTTGAACTGTTAATTTCGGGGAAATAGGCCCGGCGGTCTAAAAGCGTCGTTACAAAACCGTGCTTCTTCGCGTACTCTTTCTGTGTCTCGAGATAATCCTTCACGTGCGAGTAGCGCTTGAAATAATTTTGAATGAACAGATCCGCTTCACCGATTGAAATGCCGAGATCTTTTGACAAACCAAAAGGCGTCTTTCCGTAAATAATGCTGAAGTTGACGGTTTTGGCGGCGTAACGCATTTCGCGCGTCACGTCTTTTTCTTTCACTCCGTAAAGAATGGATGCCGTGTACTTGTGAACATCCAGACCCTCCTGAAACGCTTTCGTGAGATTCGGGTCTTCGGAGAAATGGGCCAGCAATCTTAATTCAATCTGGGAGTAGTCCGCCGAAATAATTTTGTTCTTTTTCGCGCGCGGGATAAACGCTTTCCGGATTTCACGGCCCAGCTCGGATTTAATCGGAATATTCTGCAAGTTCGGATCCGAACTTGAAAGCCTTCCCGTCGCTGCCACCGTTTGATTAAAGGAAGTGTGAACCAGCCCCTGTTTGTCAGCCATTTCGGGAAGCGCGTCCACATAAGTTGATTTCAACTTGGTCTTTTCCCGGTACTCTAAAAGTAATTTGGGAACCTCATGATTTTCAGCGAGCTTTTCCAGCACGGAAACATCGGTGGAATATCCGGTCTTGGTTTTCTTGACCGTAGGCAGCCTGAGTTTCTCAAATAGAATTTCGGCAAGTTGCTTCGTGGAGTTTATATTAAATTCTTCACCCGCGATTTTGTATATTTTCTTGGTAAGCTGATCCAGGCCTTTCTCAAGGCGCTTTGACAAATCTCCCAGAAACGCTTTATCGAGCTTGACCCCGTTCATTTCCATGCGGGCCAACACCTCAATGAGCGGAATTTCCAGTTCACTGAAAAGTTTCATGAGCCCGTTTTTTTCAAGAACCGGACGGAATTTTTTCTCAAGCCGGAACACGCAATCGGCATCCTCGCAGGCGTATTCGCTGACCTGCTCAACGGGAACATGATCCATCGTAATGGCTTTTTTCCCGGAACCGAGCAAATCCTTGGTCGCGATTTTTTTGACGCTCAAATGTTCGAGCGAGATTTCATCCAGATTATGCTGAGGCTTTGCTGGATTAATCAGATAGGAAGCGATCATGGTATCGAAATCGATGCCTTTGAGATCAATCCCGTGACGGCGGAACACGATTAAATCGTATTTAATATTCTGTCCGAATTTTTTAATTTTAGGATTTTCAAGAACGGGTTTTAAAACTTCGATCACTTTCTCGCGGGGAATTCCTTTGCCTTCATGCTCGGGACTGGCGCAGGCAATGTAGTATGCTTCTTTTTCTTTCATCGAGAAACTGACGCCGATAAGGCTTGCGTAAACCGGATCGGGAGAAGTCGTTTCCGTATCTACGGCGAATTTTTTCGCGTCTAAAAGTTCTTCGGCCAAATTTTTTAATTTTTTCTCGGTATCCACCAGATGGTAGCTGCGCTTCTCCGTTCCCGCTTCAGCGGTGGAAGTAACATCTTTCATCAGGGTGCGGAACTCATAGCGCCTGAAAAGCTCCATCAGCTTTTCCTGATCCGGCGCCTGAAGCTTCATTTCGGAAATGCTGAATTCGACCGGCACATTCCGGTCAATGGTGGCCAGTTCGCGGGATAAATACGCGAGTTTTTTATTTTCTTCGAGGGATTTTCTCACTGCGTCTTTCTTTACCTTTTCGAGATTTTTATACAAATCATCCAGCGATCCGAATTCTTTCATCAAATTAAGCGCCGTTTTTTCGCCGATTTTCGGCACGCCGGGAATATTGTCGGACGCGTCGCCCATCAGGGCCATCAAATCCACGATCTGCTCCGGGCCCAGGCCTTCGAAACGCTCTTTCACCTTCTCGGCGTCGTAAATCAATCCTTCTTTATGCACGTTATAAACACGGATGCTCGGCGAAACGAGCTGAAGCGCGTCTTTATCCCCGGTCAGAATGAACACGTCATATTTCTCTTTCGCGGCTTTTGCCGCCAGAGTGCCCAAAATATCATCCGCCTCATAACCGGCTTTCTCGAAAATCGGAATCCGGTAGGCTTCAATGACTTTCTTGATCTTGGGCATTTGATCCACCAAATCATCCGGCATCGGTTTACGGTGGGCCTTATAATCTTCAAACTTTTCGTGGCGGAACGTGGGTTCCTTGCGGTCAAAGCAAACGGCGATAAAATCAGGTTTGTCGTCTTCTATTATCTTGCGGAGCATGGCCACAACGCCGTAAATAGCGTTAGTGGGCTCGCCTTTGGAAGTCGACAAATGCTGAATGGCGTAAAAAGCCCGGTAACAGAACGAATTCCCGTCAATTAAAAATAACTTTGGTTTCATGAAAAATTGGGAATTTACTCACTTGAGAGGATTCAAATTTTTAAGAGGCAGGTCTTGCTTGCCAAATCTCTAGTTGCGGGGATAGAGTATACAAATAAGGAGGACAAGTCAATGATCAATTTAGTGAGCGAAGAACTGGAGCAATATTGCGAAAAACACTCAAGCCCCGAATCCCCGGTTCTGGCGGATTTGGTCAAAAAGACCTATTCGTCAACCGACCTGCCCCAAATGCTGGTGGGTCAGGTGGAAGGCTTGTTTCTGCGCCTTCTGGTACGCCTGGCAAAGGCTAAACAGGTGCTCGAAATAGGCACATTCACCGGTTATAGCGCCCTCACCATGGCCGAAGGACTTCCGGAGGACGGAAAGCTCATCACCTGCGATATCAGCCCGGAATACACCAAAATCGCGAAAGAATTTTGGGCCAATTCTCCGGCCGGCCGGAAAATTGAACTGAAGCTGGGCCCAGCGATGGAAACATTGAAATCGCTCGACGGACCTTTTGATTTAGTCTTCATCGACGCGGACAAAGAAAATTATTTAAATTACTGGGAAGCGATTCTTCCAAAAATTCGCCAGGGCGGACTCATTGCCGTCGACAATGTTTTGTGGAGCGGACGCGTACTCGCACCCGAATCCCCCGCCGACCGGGCCATTGTTCAATTTAATGATCACGTAGCGAAAGACACAAGAGTGGAAAGCGTGATGCTCACGGTTCGCGATGGAATTACGCTGGCGTGGAAGAAATAATAGCGAAAAACTATGGAAAGCGCCTTTGACACTTCATTAGTTTTTCGCTTTTCGTTCTACGCTTTTCGCTATTTTTTCAACTGATATTTATTGATCTTCCGGATTAAATCGACGCGGGAAATTTCAAGAAGACGGGCCGCCTCGCTTTTATTCCACCGCGTGCGGGAAAGCGCTTCGATAATTAATCGCCGCTCCACATCATCCGCAGCTTTTTTCTTGGCTTCCTTCAATGCCAACTTCACGGGACCCGAAGCGGACGGCTTCGCCTCGATTTTAGCGCGGGTGGTCATCAGTTCGGCCGGCAAATGTTTCATATGAATCAGCTCGCCGCGGGACATAATGGCGGCATGTTCCACCACGTTGTTCATTTCGCGGATATTTCCCGGCCACTCATATTCCATGAAAAATTTCATTACTTCGGGATCGAGTTCTTTCTTTGGTTCGCGGCCTTGTGTAGCTAATTGAGTCAGCAAATCGTCCACCAGAATATCAATGTCCTCTTTGCGGCTGCGAAGCGGAGGCAGCTGCACCTTCACCACATTGATACGGTAATAAAGATCTTCGCGGAATTGTTTGTTTTCCACCATCGACTTCAAATCTTTATTCGAAGCGGCGATAATGCGCACATTCACCTGAATCGGTTTAACACCGCCGATCTTCAAAAACGTGCCTTCCTGTAAAACACGCAGAAGTTTCACCTGAAGCATGGGGCTCATGTCCCCGATTTCGTCGAGAAAAAATGTTCCTTGGTCGGCAATTTCAAAAAGCCCCTTCTTCTCCGTCATCGCCCCGGTGAATGAACCTTTCATATACCCGAAAAGTTCACTTTCCAAAAGCGTGTCGGAAAACGCGGAGCAATTGATGACGACGAATTCTTTATCTTTCCGTGGACTGTTGTAATGAATGGCGCGCGCGGCGAGCTCCTTGCCTGTTCCACTTTCCCCCTGAAGCAGCACCGTCGTATCTCTCTCGGCAACATTCTTGAGAGTTTCAATCACTTCATACATTTGCGGACTTGAGCTGGCAATCCGGTCAAAGCGATCTATAGGACGGGTCATGAATTACCTTTTAATTTCCTCATTCTCTCGTTTATCGTTTTTTCATAGCCGGCTTCTGTCGGCCGGTAGTAATTTTTCGACTTCGGCACATAATTCTGCTTCACGTAATGATCGGCAAATTGATGCGGATACTTGTATCCTTCTCCATGTCCCAGCTGCTTGGCCCCGGGATAAGCCGTACTGCGCAGATGATCGGGAACTTCCTGGGATGACTCGTTTTTGACATCCTCGGTCGCTTCCTCAATCGCCAGATAAGCCGCGTTGCTTTTCGGCGCCGTTGCCATGTACGTAACCGCCTGGGCCAGAATAATCCGGGCCTCGGGCATTCCGACAAATTCGATGGCCTGAAGCGCGCTGGCTGCCACCACCAAGGCCTGCGGATCAGCGTTTCCGATATCTTCCGATGCAAGAATCACGATGCGCCGCGCGATGAATCTCGGATCCTCCCCGGCATACAGCATTTTCGCAAGCCAATATACGGAAGCGTCAGGATCCGAACCGCGCATACTTTTGATAAACGCGCTGGCCGTGTCGTAATGATAATCTTCATCTTTATCGTAATAAACGATGCGCTTCTGAGCGGATTCCTCCGCGACTTTTACGTCAAAATGAATTTTACCGTCTTTATCCGGAGGCGTAGTCAACGCTCCGACTTCCAAGGCATTCAGCGCGCGCCGCGCGTCACCCGAAGCAATCGCGCACAAAAATTTTACCGCTTTCGGATCCAGCTCTACTTTGATATTTCCGAGCCCGCGTTCTTTATCTTGAAGTGCGTTCTGAATAATTTTTGTGATCGCCGGTTCATCAAGAGGACGCAGCTCGAAGACAAGCGAGCGCGAAAGAAGCGGTCCGACGATGGAAAAGCTGGGATTATGCGTGGTGGCCCCGATCAGAATGACCACACCATTTTCCACTTCCGGCATCAGCACGTCCTGCTGGGCTTTGTTGAACCGGTGAATTTCGTCGACGAAAAGAATGGTTTTCTGATTTTTGATTTGCCTGATTTTTTTCGCCTGATCCACGATGGCTCTGAGCTCGGCGACGTTGGATGTCACGGCGTTCACGCTCGCAAAACGGGACTTCGTCATTTTGGAAATAATATGCGCCAGCGTGGTTTTGCCGCTACCCGGAGGGCCGTAAAAAACAAGCGAGCTGATCCGGTCGGCTTCAATGGTGCGGCGCAGAAGTTTTCCGGGACCGAGAATGTGTTCCTGGCCGGCAAATTCATCGAGCATGCGGGGACGCATACGGGCAGAAAGCGGAAGGTATTTTAAGTCCCGAGATTCCTTTGCCGGCCCTTCAAAAACTTCTTCTTCGAAAAGTTCCCCGCCTTCTTCCGAGGGCTTTTTCTTGGACATAAACACCTCTTCAAGTTACCTACTAAATATAGCACCGTCCGGGAGACCCCCCGCTAATGCTTTGGCGGGTAAACAAAAAAAATCCCCGCGGTACCGTGTCACTGATTGTTGAAAGAAACCTCGGGTCCAGGTGGGTGCTTAATTTCAAGCTCCCTAGATCGAGTCATTGGTTCTCAACACCATCAGCTCATCACGCGTACTGCAGGGACGACTTAATGTAGCATAAAAATGTAAAATTCAAAGAAAAAAATGAAAAATTGTGGAAGCGCAAAGCGCTTTCAATAATTTTGATTTTTTCACTTTGAATTTTACGTTACCGAAGGTGGGCGCCAAAACGGGCCTTCAGATCAGAGAGAACTTTTTCCTGAATGGAATTGATTTCGTCGGAGGAAAGCGTTTTTTCTTCGGATTGGAAATGCATCGTGATGCCGATGCTTTTGATTCCGGACGGAAGCTTGTCGCTTTCGAATACATCGAAGAGTTCCGCTTGTTTCATCAGCGGTCCGGCACTGCGCCGGACTTCATCCATCAATGCTACCGCTTTCACCTGCTTGGGAACAAGCAGGGCCAGATCGCGCTGAATCGCCGGAAATTTTGAAATCGGCGTATATTCCTTTTTTGAGGAACGGCGCTTGGCCAAAAGTTCCAGATTCACCTCGGCCAGATAAACTTTCTGTGGAATATCGTAACGGCTCCGGATTTCCTCCTTGAGCTCGCCCAAAATTCCCACCGGCTCCAAACCGACGCGGATTTCAAGATTCGCATGATCGGCAAGAAACGGATGATGCGATTCGACGAAATGAAGATCCGTAACGGAAAGTTCCTCCGCGATCATTTCGATAACGCCTTTCAAATCATAAAGCGTAACGGCGCGCCCTTTGTCCTTCCAATTCAGAAGTTTATTTCCGGTCACCGCAAGACCCAAATGCCAGATTTCCTCCGGTAACTTATTGGCTGTTTCAATGCCGTACACCCTGCCTACTTCAAAAAATGAAACGTTTTGATTACCAACATTTAAATTGCGCTGAATATTTTCAACGAGGCCCTGCATGAGCGTAGGACGCATCACCGCGAGCTCATGATGCATGGGATTGATGATGCGAGTCAGAGTTTCGGTGTTCCAGCCTGTTTTAAGCAGATTCTCCTCATGAATAAGGCTGAAATTGATCACCTCGTCATATCCGGCTCCGGCTGCGAGATGCTTCACCCGGTCCAGCATCGGGAAAATGGCATCTTCCATTTTGGCAAGCGGCTGTAACGCGGGAAGCGATTCCGGCAAATGGTCATACCCGTAAATGCGCGCGATTTCCTCGACCAAATCAACCGGCACGATCAAATCCGGACGGAATGACGGAATATCCACGACCAGCATCGACTTTGATTTTTTAACGCCGAGCCCCAGATATTTGAGAATCCCTGAAATTTCCGCCGCATTCAAGCGAACGCCGAGAATTTTCGAGATAAATTCCGGTTTCAAATTTATTTTTTTCGATGACACGGGAGGCTTGCCGGTTTTAAACACTTTTGAAATTTTATCGATACCGGCGTAAGCAGAAATCAAATCTACCGCCCGGTTGCGCCCCTGATCAACGCCGGCCGGGTCTACTTTCCGCTCGAAACGGTAGGATGAATCGCTCGCCAATGAAAGACGGCGCGACGCGGTACGCACGGCCACCGGATCAAAAAAAGCGGATTCGAGCAGGACATTTTTCGTCCTCGGATTAATTTCGGTGCTTTTCCCGCCCATCACACCGGCAATGGCGATCGGCCCGCCGGCATCGGCAATCACAAGATCGGTGGAAATCAGGTCATATTCTTTTCCGTCAATCGCGATAAGTTTCTCGCCTTTCCTCGCCGGGCGCACATAAATCGTGTCGCCCTGAATCAAATCAGCGTCAAATGCGTGAAGGGGCTGGCCGGTTTCAAGCAGAACATAATTCGTCACGTCGACCAGGAAATTAATCGGGCGAAGTCCCAGCGCTTCCAGGCGCTTTTTCATGAAATCAGGAGTCGGAATATTTTTTACATCCTCCAAATAAACCGCGGAATAATACGGACAAAGCCTCAGGTTTTCGACAGCAATTCGAAACGCTTTTTCGGATTTTTCAATTTTTGGATCCGGCTTTTTAGCGGCGGGCAAAATCAGTTTCTTTCCGAACACTGCGGAAATTTCGCGCGCCACGCCGATATGGCTCAGCCAATCGGGACGGTTCGACGTGATCTCCACATCCATCACCGAATCGCCCGCCACGGACACGGGGATTTTGGCCTCCAGGCCGGCCATGGTCAGACGATGGGCCATTTCCCCGGCGGGAACATTAACGTTCACATAATCTTTAAGCCAGTTTAAGCTTACTTTCATAACGCTTCTCTTCGTAGTAGCGGCTTTAGCCGCTACTACGAACGCTCCTAAAATTGATGCAAAAACCTTACGTCGTTTTCGAAAAATAAACGGATGTCGTGAATGCCGTAGCGTAGCATGGTCATGCGCTCCACCCCGAGCCCAAACGCGAATCCCTGATATTTTTTTGAGGAAATTCCGACCGCCTCAAGCACGTTCGGGTGTACGCTGCCCGCGCCCAGCACTTCGATCCATCCGGTGCGAGAGCATACGTGACAGCCTTTGCCGCGGCACATGAAGCAGCTCATGTCCACTTCCACGCTCGGTTCCGTGAACGGGAAAAAATGCGGGCGGAACCGCACTTTCGTGGACGGCCCGTAAAGCTCGCGCAGAAAAAACGCCAGAGTGCCCTTTAAATCGCTGAACGTGGTTTTCTCATCCACCATCAAGCCTTCAATTTGATGAAACATAAACGAATGACTCGCATCGACGGTATCGGGGCGATACACTTTTCCGGGCGCCACGATTTTCAGCGGCGGCTTGTGTTTTTGCATCATGCGGATCTGCACGGTTGAAGTTTGTGAACGCAGTAAATTGCCGTGGCGCGTATAAAAAGTGTCAAACGCGTCGCGCGACGGATGATTGAGCGGAATGTTGAGCGCGGTGAAATTGTAGAATTCCGTTTCGATTTCACGGCCGTCCACAGCCTCAAAACCCATTTTGGTGAAAATCGAAAGGATTTTCTGAATCGTCTGCGTAATCGGATGAAGCTTGCCCGCGGCAGGCTTGATTCCCGGAAGCGTCAAATCGGCATCGGATTTTTTCGCCGGAGATTGCTTGAACTTTTCCGCGTACTCTTTCAGCTGACCTTCAACTCTAGTTTTCAGGTCGTTGATCCGTTTTCCGAATTCGATGCGTTCGGCTGTCGGAATGGCGCCAAGCTCTTTAAGAAGCAAAGTGAGCTTCCCTTTTTTTCCGGTAAATTCGATGCGAAGCGCCTCCAGAGAACGGGCGTCTCCAACCTGTCCCAGGCGGTCTTCAAACTCTTTATCGATGGAATCAATCTGTTCGATGGTTAACATATCAGCGGACAGCGGACAGGATACAGCGTACAGTCAGCATTTCTGACCGCTGTACGCTGAACGCTGAACGCTAAGATTGCTTTGCCAGTTCCACTAACTTCTTAAATGAACCGTCGTCATTTACGGCAATTTCCGCCAATGTTTTACGGTCCAAAGCAATTTTTGCTTTCTTCAAGCCGGAAATAAATTTGGAATAGGAAATTCCGTTGTCACGGCAGGCGGCATTCAAGCGGATAATCCAAAGTCCGCGAAACGCGCGCTTTTTCGCTTTGCGGTCGCGGTAGGAAAAATACATCGCGCGCTTAACAGTTTCCTTCGCGGTCCTGAAAAGCTTACCGCGGCCTCCGACAAATCCCTTGGCGCGCTTGAATACTCTTTTGCGCCGTCTTCTTGTTGCTGGTCCATGTGCTGCTTTTGGCATGGTTACTGCTCCTTTCTAAAATGCAGTACTTCGTACATCGTCTTTCGTACTTCGATTTGCTTTTTCGAAGTACGAGGTACGAATAACGATGTGCGGTTTTTATCCGTACGGCAATAATTTTTTCACGCGATTCGCGTCGGTACGGTCGATCAAACGGTATTTTCTGAATCCGCGTTTTTTGCCCTTCGGACGATCGGTAAGAAGGTGGCGTCTCTTCGCGCGCGGACGCATGACTTTACCCGTTGCGCTGATCTTAAAACGCTTTCTAACTGACTTTCTCGTTTTCAATTTCGGCATAATACTAGCTCTCCCTTTCCTGTCAAATTTACTGCTGGGTCTGGGAATTGGATTCCCTGGAACTTTTTTTACTGCCTCCCTTGAGAGGCATCATAAACACCGTGAGCAAATTTCCTTCCATCCCGGCGTTCTTTTCCACTTCACCGTAATCCTCGAGCGCGAGAATGAAACGCGACATCACTTGTTTACCCCGGTCCACATGGGCCATTTCACGGCCTCTGAAAAACATGGTGAGCTTTACTTTATCGCCCCGGCCGAGGAATTTCTCTGCGTGCCGCAATTTCGTCTCAAGATCGTGATCGTCGATATTGGGAGTGAGTTTTATTTCCTTCACTTCCATAATATGCTGCTTCTTGCGGGACTCTTTTTCTTTCTTGTTCAAATCGTAAACATATTTTCCGTAATCAAGAATCCGGCAAACCGGAGGATCGGCATTCGGAGATACCTCCACTAAATCCAACCCGACTTCTCTCGCTTTAAACAACGCTTCGCGGGGCGACATAATGCCCAGCTGATTTCCGTCCTGGTCAATCACTCTTATTTTCGGAACACGGATTTTTTCGTTGTAACGAATGTTGATTTTAATGGCAACTTCCTCCCTTTAATAGGAGCTAGGGATTAGGAGTTAGGATTTAGTAAATACATTATCTAATTCCTAACTCCTATCTCCTAACTCCTCATATTTTATCAGCAATTTCCTGCTTTAATTTCCCGATTAACTGATCGACGGGCATTACCCCAAGGTCTTTCCGGCCACGGGCGCGCACCGCAACGGTTTTATCCTGCATTTCCTTGTCGCCGACTACAGCAATATAAGGTATTTTTGCGGTTTCCGCCTCACGTATCTTATAACCGATTTTTTCAGGCGCAATATCTAATTCTGCGCGCAGGCCCGCTTCTTTCAGTTTACCGTAAATTTCCTGGGCGTATTTTTCCTGTTTTTCCGATATAGAACAGAGACGCACCTGAACCGGCGAAAGCCAGAGAGGAAAAGCCCCCGCGAAATGCTCCACGAGAATTCCGAAAAAACGCTCCACGGAACCGAAAACCGCCCTATGAATCATTACGGGACGATGAAATTTTCCGTCCGGTCCGACATACTCGATTTCAAACCGCTCGGGCATGGAAAAATCCAGCTGAATCGTTCCGCATTGCCAGGTTCTTCCGATCGAGTCCTCGATGTGAAAATCAATTTTAGGCCCGTAAAACGCTCCGCCGCCTTCCTGAACGGAATAATTAATTCCCGCAGCCTTCAGCGCGTTCGTCAATCCGTTGGTGGCCTTTTCCCAAATTTGATCCGATCCCATGGAATCCTTCGGACGGGTTGACAGCTCAATGTTCACTTTTTCGAATCCGAACGCCTTGTAAATTTTAAGAATTAAGCGGAGCGTTCTCGACATTTCCTCCTGAATCATATCGTCGGTGCAGTAAATGTGCGCATCATCAATGGTAAATGCTTTGACGCGGAACAGCCCGTGCAGCACGCCCGACATTTCATGCCGGTGCACCAGCCCCAGTTCCGCCAGGCGAATCGGCAAATCGCGGTATGATTTCGGCGTATTCTTGAAAATCAGAACGCCGCCGGGACAATTCATCGGTTTGATCGCGAAACTGGCGTCGTCGATTTTGGTGAAATACATATTGTCTTTGTAATGCTCGTAATGCCCGCTCCGCTTCCACAATTCATCGGTGAGAATCATGGGTGTTTTCACTTCCACATAATCCTCTTTTTTATGCTCATCGCGCCAAAACTTGATTAACTCGTCGTAAATCACCATGCCTTTCGGATGAAAAAACGGCACGCCGGGCGATTCCTCATGAAAGCTGAAAAGGTCCAGCTCGCGCCCAAGTTTTCTGTGATCGCGCTTTTTTGCTTCCTCAAGGCGCTTCAAATAGGCGTCAAGGTCTTTCTGGCTGGCGAACGCGGTACCGTAAATGCGCTGAAGCATTTTGTTGCGCTCGTCTCCGCGCCAATACGCGCCGGCCACGGCAAGCAATTTCACCGCTTTCACATCGGAAGTTTTATCCACATGCGGGCCGCGGCACAAATCCACGAATTTATCCGCGTTCCAGTAAACCGAAACCGTAGGCGCATCGATACCTTCGATGATTTCCACTTTGTAATTCTCGCCTTTATTACGGAAAAATTCGATGGCCTCTTTCTTGCTCATATCCTGGCGGACGAATGTCTGGCCTTCCTTGATAATCTGAAACATGCGTGCTTCAATCTTGGCAAGATCCTCTTCGGAAAATTGAACGGGCGCGTCCACATCGTAATAAAACCCTTCTTTAATAGAAGGTCCGATCGCGAGTTTTGTTCCAGGATAGAGGTCTTGAATGGCCTGAGCCATAATATGGCTGGCGGAATGCCTCAAGCGGTCCAAATCAGATTTTACAAATACTTCACCCTGTTCCACGATTCAAAAACTCTCAAGCCTCAAGCGGCTTCTTTCGATTGTTTCAAATCTCTGTAAACTAAAAACCAATAAATAGTAGTAAACGGAGTAAGGAGTATATCTATAATTCCATTGCCCAGTTGCCTTAACACCGGTTCCACCGTCTTAATCGCGGCGGTAATAAGTGTCAGCGGGAGAAATATGATCAAACCTGCCAAAATACCAAACGCCACCAATATCAGAAGGAGGAACAGATAGCGGCCAAAAACGCTCCACCAGCGTCCTTTGACATATTCCCGGCTTTTTCTCAAGATTCCTACAGAAGAACGGCCTTCCCCTTCGGCAAAAACAAGAACCGGCGCAAGACTCAAAGAAATCATCAGATAGATTCCCGGAATCACAAAAAGCACGGTACCGCCAAGCGCCGCGAGCACGAACAAAAGCGAAACAAGCAAAAATCTAAAAAGCAGCTTCCAGGATTGCTGATAGGCCTGAAAAATTCCGACGGCTTCGTCGGATTTCACCACCGCCGTAATTAAAGAGGCGGACTGCCAAAGAGAAATCAAAACGGCAACCGCGACTGCCAGAACGTTCAGCGCAAAGAAAAAACCAAGCTGCAGATCGCTCGCCGGCAAAGGTCCGCGAAAAGACCTGAGAAATGCGAAGATTGCCTGGAAAAAAACAGGGCAACTGTGGCAATAATCCCTATCCCGATCAGAGTCCAAAACCGTTTTCTATAAAGGGCCCAAGACCCTAAAAAAAGATCTCCGACCCCCGGAAGCTGTGAATTCATATAAATTCCCTATTAGTTATATATGGTGGGCGCTAGAGGAGTCGAACCTCTGACCTTTTCCATGTCAAGGAAACGCTCTAACCAACTGAGCTAAGCGCCCTTCTATAAAGGAACTGGGCATTTTAAAAGGGCGCCCAGGCAAAGTCAATAAACCTTCTTTTTGGGGATGAAGTCCCATTCTTCAAGCAAATCCAGACATTCCTTCTTCATATACCCGGGATGCACCTGAACGGGACTTTTTCCCATCTTTTTTAGCGTTCCGGCAGAAATCGACAGTTCATTAAATCCACGCTTTCTTACGTCTTTAATGCCGGTACCGTAAAAAATGCGGCCGATACGGGACCAATGAATCGCGGCAAAACACATCGGACAGGGTTCGGTCGTGGAATAAATGACGCAGCCTTTCAGACTAAAACTGCGCAATTGACGCGAGGCAATGCGAATGGCATTGATTTCCGAATGGCAGGTTGGATCCTGATTTTTTAGAACAGTGTTATGCGCAACGGCGATGATTTTTTTGCCTTTTACGATCGAGGCCCCGAACGGGCCTCCGTCGCCGCGTCTCATTCCGGTTTGCGCGGAGCGGATCGCTTTCAACATGAACGATTTCATTTTGGTGCCTGCTTATACGCGATAAAACATCCGGCAGCAAGAATAAGAGAAACGAGAGCGCCCCAAATGCTCACGCTTGAATCAATCGTGATCGGTCCGACGGTGATCGGCCAATGAAATATGAATCTTAGAAAATGAAGAACGGTGACAATGCTGAAAAAAATTGCGGAAACGATTAAAAAGAAATTTTTCATTGCTCCTCCTTAGGCAAAGAAGGGACAACCCCCTTTGGGGACTGCCCTTTTTCTATTGTTTTTGATTCACCTTCATGAATAAAATTTTCGTCTTCGGGACGGATTTTCGTCGCTTCGCTCACCGCGACACCGCCCGCTCCGGCTAAAACACCCGCGCCCGCCAAATATGCGCCTCCGCCGCCGCTGGATGCCGCAGCCGCACCCGTCGCCGCAGGGGCTGCCGCCATGCCGAGAGCGCCTCCGGTAATTCCGCCGGCAATCAATGTCGCGCCGAAAATATAGACTTTTGTGCGGTCGCTGTAGGGGCCGTCATATGGATAATCGCTTTTTTTCGCTTTCGGATCCAGCATCCGGTAATCGGGTCGGGAATATTTGTTTCTGTTTGTGAGCGGATCCACCGGCATAGGCGCTTGATCGGAAATAATGCTGATATAGGAATGTCCCGTTTTCGGATGCTCTCTCACAATCACCCGCGAATGGGTTTCATTTTCCACTTCGCTTGGATTTATTTCCTGAACCTGCTGAAATTCCTGAGCGTACGAAAAATGAGAACTGAGCACAGAGTACAGAGCACAGAGAACCACCGTTAGAGAACAGAGCGTAGAGCACCGAGTACTGAAAGGCATATTTGTCTTCTGTTCTCTGTTCTCGGTTTTCAGTTCTCTAACATTCATGTTTTCCACGCTCCGTTCCTCACCGAATCCTGCAGATATTGGACGATGGAAAGCACATTCTCTTCGATTGCGGCGTTCAAATTAACTTCCGGACCGCCCTTTTTTCTGAATACAGCTTTGGCGTCACTCGTTCCGCGCGCCTCAAACCGCGCGACTTGCTTCAAATCGGAATTCATCACAACGGCCTCTGTAAACAAGTTCACTGCCTGCCCTTTTAACGTCATTTGGTTGGTGAATCCGCTGATCTTGACAATAACCAAATACGGAATTTGATAACGCTTCATGATTTCAACGGTGGGATCTGTTTCCATAAAAATAAATTCGTCGAACCCGTTCTGCATCCCTTCGATCATCATCGGACCGAATGCCTCGCCGATATGAAACGCGGTCGGATCGGCAAACCGGTTGCCGCGGGCGGTGGAAACATAGTTCAAAGTTTGATCCGGGAGGTAAAGCGCCACGCGTTCGTGAATGGGCGTAAACTGGCGCTCGAAATTCCCGGAAAGAATGCCGGGCGCATGAATGTCCCAGCCGAATAGACGGGCGCAGCCCGCCATTAAAAAAATCAAAAGGATGGCGCTTCCATGCCGATAAATTGACGTGTACACTTGTTTATAGGATGTCATATCTTTTCAAGTAAAGGACTACGGCCATGAAAAAAATTCTAGTGATTTTTCTCGCCATTATTATCGGCATCGTTCTTCTCTTCACCATCGGTAAAAACCTGATCCTGAAAGCAGCCATTGAGGGCGGCGTAAAAGCGGCCACCGGTGTTCATCTAACCATGGACAAGCTGAACATTGATTTTATCGATACCATGGTTGAAATCAAAGGACTTAAACTTTACAACCCCAAAGGATTCCCGGAGCGCATCATGTGCGAAATTCCGGAAATTTATCTCGATCTGGACCTTCCCGCCCTGTTTAAAGGGAAAATTCATATCGAGGAAATGACGCTGAATCTTAAAGAATTGGTGGTCATAAAAAATGCCGAAGGCGAAACCAATATCAATTCATTGAAGCCGGTAAAAAAATCGAAAGAAGAGGCGGAAGAAAAACCGGCTGAGAAGAAGGAGGAGAAAGCCAAAGGGGAGGCCCCAAAACTTCAAATTGATGTGCTCAATCTTAAAGTGGGACAAGTCATTTACAAGGATTACTCACAGGGCGGCGAACCGGCCATTAAAGAATATAACGTGAACCTGGATGACAAATATGAAAACATCACCGATCCGGGGGCCCTGGTGAGTTTGATTCTGGTGAAATCTCTCATGAAAACTCAAATCGCCAAACTGACGAACCTGGATATGACGGATTTAAAATCGATGGTCAAAGGACAATTGCCAAAAACAGAAGCGTTTCAGACCACCGCGGAAGAAATGGCCAAAGACGTCGCGGAGAAATTTAAAAGTTTATTCTAAAGTATCCGGTCATGCCCCCACGGATAGCGGGCGCTTAATGAAAATTCTTTGATTTTGTTCGGCGTCGCATCCGGATTATGGAGCGTAGACGCATCGAAAAATACGTAATTGATTTTCATCAAATCTTCCAGCGCCGGATCTCCGTAGGTCAATCCCTCAAAAATCATTTTGTCGCCGTTGATATCCGAAATTTCAGTTTTATCGGGAGAAATAATCAGCCTTCTTAATTCACGAAATTTGACGAGATTATCTTTGAAGAACCGGGTCACGCCTTCCCTGTCGGACGGATTGTGCGTGTAGACGAGCGTCATGCAAGATTGGCCTCCGGTGCGAGAAATTGTCCGACTAGCCAGCCCAAAAAGGCACTGCCGCAGGCCACGAGCAGGAATTCCAGCCCTCCGCGAATCAAGGATTTGCGTGCCAGCCAGCTTTTGAAAACTCCCACGCTGAACAGCGTCATCGCGGAAACGCCCACCGAAACCCAAACGCCCTGATCCACGTTGAAAAGAAAATAAGGGATAATCGGAACTGCGGCTCCGATCACGAAGGAAAGATACATGACCAGCGCCGAAAGAAACGGCCTGGACATTTCACTGGAACTCATGCCCAACACTTTTTCCTGGAAAGTGCGCACAAATACCATTTTCTGCTTCGAAAAAAGCTTCACCACCCGGTAAGCGCTTTCACGGCTTAAACCTTCTTTGTTGAGAGACTCCAGCAATTCCTCGTGGGCGAGATAAGGATGCTCTTCGATATAATCTTCCTGATCTTTCAGTTCTTTTTCGAAAATTTCCTTTTCCGCTTTCGTGGCCAAAAAAGCGCCGGTAGCCATGGAAAGCGCTCCGGTAAACATCGCGGCAATTCCCGTAATGATCACGGTTTTGGAATTATCGGTGGCGCTTTGCACGCCGCAAAGAAGACCGAGCGTACTGATAAGTCCGTCCTGAATGCCGAACACAAAATCGCGGATCTTGCCTTTCAGCGCGATTTCTTTTTTCTCCTGATCTAGCGTCATGGACATAGTTTTTTAAGAGCACAGAGAACGGAGTACAGAGTACGGAAACTACTCTTTTGTCTTCTGTTCTCTGTGCTCCGTTCTCCGTTTTCTGCTATTAATATTTCAGCTCCGTCTCAAAGGTTTCATCTCCCGGCTTCCAGTCTGCCGGACACATTCTGCCTGTCTGAAGCGCTTTCAGCACGCGAAGCGTTTCGGCAACGCTGCGGCCGACGTTGGAGCTGTATGCCGAGCCGCATTGAATCACGCTGTCGGGCCCGATAATGAAACTCGCGCGAATCGCCACCTGCTCTTTCGGATTGAGTACGCCGTATGCCGCGGATACTTTCCGGTCCGGATCGGAAAGAAGCGGATAATCCAGGCCGCCGAGCTCATCCACCCATTCTTTGTGCATTTCCACGGGATCCACGCTTACCCCCAGGATTTCCGCGTTGATTTTTTTGAATTCCAGGTGAAGTTTGTTAAATCCCTTCACTTCAGTCGGACAGACAAAAGTAAAGTCTTTCGGATAAAAAAACAGAATCACCCATTTACCCTTAAACTGCTTTAACGAATATTCCGAAACTTTCCCTTTCAAAACACCCTTCATGATAAATTCGGGGGCTTTGTCGCCGATCACAATCATGATTCCGCCTCTTTGGAAACTTTCCGGTACAAACATAAGCCGCATTGCGGCGTACAATCGGGCAATTGATCCGATTTCAAACATTCACAAGCCTTAAAAAGCGCCGGTTCCACCCAGGAATCATTGCCCGCATAGGGCAAAATTACCGTCTTGAATTTTAAATGATCGAAAAATCCATTCTCGCTTTTCAGCCCGTTACAATAAACGAAATAGCCGGTACGTGAAACATTGAAATTATTTTTCCGGAACAGCCATTGATAAATTTCCATTTGCCGCTTGTACGCATCCTTCCATTCGTCATCCAGCGTGACATCGCCCTCTTTGCTCGTGGCTTTGTAATCGACGATAAAAATTTCCCCGGACAGTGATTGCCAAACGTCATCAATACCTCCGAACAACAGAAAATTCGTGGGCTGATGCAAATATTGGATGCCTTTGAACGCATTACGCCACGTGTCGAGTTCGGGATGCTGCATGGGAACGGCATTGATGTTGTATTTGACCATCAAGGGATGCGGCTCTCTTTTGGCGCGGTAAATATCGAATTCCTTTTTGAGAAGCGCGTCGACGGCAATGTTCAGATTAAATTGGGGGCCCGACGGCTCTTCAATGCCGAGCCTGCGGTCGAGATAAAAACAGCGGGGACAATTCATGAAATCTTCCAGGCGGGTGCGGCTCAGCTTGAAAGGAGATTTGGATTTCGGATCGTAGAGATTATTGACCCGTTTTCCGGTTTTAATTTTAGTCGGATATTCGCTCATACCTCATCCATGTCGAATGCGAATTTTTGTTCGCGGTCGGACTTTTTGGACACGGTTTTAATGGATTCGGACTTCTTTTCCTCTTTTACTTCTTCGACCACGGTTTCACCGAGCTGTTCGCGCACCGTCTTTTCCAGATAATACACGTATTCCGCGTAATCACCGGGATATTTAAGCACTTTTCCGTCCTTCACGTCAAAAATTTCTGTGGCGACCAGATTGACGAAAGTGCGGTCGTGGCTGATGAAAAAGATTGTGCCCTGAAAATCTTTAAGACCATTCCCGAGCGCCTCCACGGTTTCGAAATCCAAATGGTTTGTCGGTTCGTCGAGAAGCAGGACATTGCTTTTGGTGAGCAGCATGCCTGCCAGGCACAGCCGGGCGCGTTCTCCCCCGCTTAACACTGAAACTTTTTTGCGGACATCTTCGCCTTTGAACAAAAAGTTCCCGGCAATGTTCAAAATATCCTGCGACGTAATTCCGTCGGCCGCACGCGAATCCAGATAAGAATAAACGTCGAGGCTGGGGTCAATGACCTGATACACATGCTGGGCGTAATACGCCACTTTGAGTCCGTTGCCCCACCGGAATGTTCCCGACTTCGGCGAAAGATCACCTGCGATAGAACGCAGGAATGTGGTTTTTCCCTGGCCGTTATCTCCCAAAATCGCAACGCGCGCGCCGCACAGCGCTTCCACACGAATATGCTGGGCCACGATTTTGTCCGGATATCCGATCGCCAGATCTTCACAGCGAAGCGCCAAGCCGTTTCTTTTTTCGACTCCGGGAATTTTGATTTTTACCGTGGCCAGCGGATTGTCGACTTCGATCGGCTTCAAACGCTCAATCTGTTTTTTCTTCGAACGCGCCTGCGACGCCTTTGAAGCTTTGGCTCCGAAACGGTCGATGAATTTCTGCAGCTGCTTTTTCTTGGCTTCGATATTTTTATTGTACGCCAGCGCCTGCTCTTTTTGTTCGGTTTTAAACGCAAAATAATCTTCAATTTTTCCCGGATAAATCGTGAGCTGTCCGTTTTCGACTTCGAGCGTTTCATCGCAGGTGCGTTTCAAAAATTCGCGGTCGTGGGAAACGATAATGAATCCGCCGTTATAGTCCTGGAGAAAATTTTCGAGAAGCAGCAAAGTGGAAAGATCGAGATAGTTTGTGGGCTCGTCGAGAATTAAAAAGTTCGGCTCGCGCAGCATCATGGACACCAGTTTCACACGGGTTTGATATCCGCCGGAAAGATTTTTGATGGGCTTCTCAAGTAATTCATGGTCCAGCTGAAAGCGCCAGGCCGTTTCTCCGCATTGCCATTCTTCTTTGCCGGTATAGCGCATCAGGAAGTCGAGCACGTTTTCTTCCGGCTTGAACGGATCCTGCTGTTCCAGATAGCTGAGCTTTAAATCCGGACTTTTGCGGATGAGTCCGCCGTCCAGCTCTTCATGGCCGGTAATCATTTTGCACAAGGTGGATTTACCGGCGCCGTTGCGTCCGATCAAACCGATTTTCTGTTCGCTCGTTAAAATAACACTGGCATCATCGAAAATGACATTCGGACCGTAGCTTTTATGTACATTGTTGACCTGCAGTAAAACACCCATAAGCCGCCTTTTCCCCCTTAAGTAAAGCGGTAAGTAAACCACATAATCGGCAATGTTTCAACTCGGACAAAATAAGCTATAATGCCTTCCATGTCAGGCACACAAGCCCTTACGGTTAAAGAAAATACGGCTTTGCTTCCCTTTCTTCTGGAACGTTTCCGCGATTTGGGGCGCAATAAAGTAAAAAGTTTCCTTAAATACAAGTCCGTTTCCGTAAATGGAAAAGTCGTCACCCGGCATGATCACCGCCTTCATTCGGGAGATCAGGTGGCTGTCCGCACAAAGGTTGATGCGCCTTCAAAAAAGGAATTTTTTAAAACCCTGATCGATGTCATCTATGAAGATGATGCGATTATCGTCGTCAACAAACCCTCCGGACTTCTGACCGTTGCCACCGAAACCGTAAAAACCAACACGGTCATTTATCAAATTAATGAATACTTAAACGCCGCGAAAACCCGGAAAGAAAAAATGATTTTCGTCGTGCACCGTCTCGATCAGGGCGCCTCGGGGCTTTTAGTCTTCGCGAAAACTCATGACGCCAAACACTTACTTCAGGACAATTGGGATAAGACGGAAAAACATTATTACGCGGTGGTCGAAGGCACGCCGGCGGAAGCTTCAGGAACCGTGATCAGCTATTTGCAGGAAAATTCGCGCATGAAAGTTTATTCCACCACGCGCGGCGGGGCCAAACATTCGGTGACGAAATACAAGCTCATCAAATCTTTCGGGAAGTACTCGCTGATCGATATTCATATTCAAACGGGACGCAAACATCAAATCCGCGTGCATATGGCGGATATCGGATGCCCGATTATCGGCGATGACCGTTATGGCACAAAAACAAGTCCGGCAGGACGTCTGGGACTGCATGCCTATTTTCTCGCCTTTAATCATCCGATCACCGGAAAGCGGCTGGAATTTAAAACGGAACTGCCGCGTGAACTGGCGCGGTTTGTCAGTCAGGAGGAAAAACATGCGGCTCAATAAGCTGATATTTTTTACCTTACTCTTATCCCTGCCAGGCATTTCTTTCGCCGATAAAATGGCTTTTGAAACCGCCGAATTCCCTTCTTTCTTGCCGGCTTTCACCGCACCGTCCGAGCCGATGTCAAAAAATAATGCCGGAGGAAATATTCTGATTCATCAAAATTTCCGCGTCGAAGCGCCCAATATCGACCTTTTCGCGAAAGATTATATGAAAGCGCTGAGAACCGTGGGATGGCAGATCCGGACGTATCAGCGGAAAACCGCCGGACAGGGCTTGAGCCGGATTGTCATCGGATGCGTTCATCCGGACGGTTACGAATTGAGGCTGGTGATCAACAACACTACCGTTTCGACCGAATCAAAAACCAACGGCCTGCGCGTAAAAATGATTTTGAGGAAGGAAATAAAACTCGCGAAAGAACCGCAGACCAACTAACCAAAAAGGGCCTGGCCCTTGTTGTTAAAGCAGCAGATTATGCTCCACGAAACTGAAATATTGATTGTCCCCCACAATGATGTGATCTAACACTTTGATTCCGACCGGATGGCAAATTCCCTGAATCTTACGCGTCAACTCCTGATCTTCCCGGCTCGGCTGAACGCGTCCCGAAGGATGATTATGAATCAAAACGATCCCTGTCGCGTTTTTCTCTAGCGCTGATTTCAGCACTTCCCGTGGATGAACCACCGTTTCATCCACGGTACCCTCGAACAGGGTTTCCTCCGCGATAATACAATTGGCTTTATTCATATAAATAACCTTAAACAGCTCTTTCTTCCGATCGCGCATTGCGCTGTAAAGGTAATCCATTACCGCCTTCGGATCGCGCAGAAAATTCTTTCCCACAATTTCCTCTTTGAGCTGACGCCGCGCAATTTCGACGGCAGAAAGAAGCGCCGTAATCTTCGCCAGGCCAAGCCCCTTCACCGATTTCATTTCCGGAATGCCGACCGACAGCAGCCCGCGCAATCCGCCGAAACGGGACAGAAGTTCGCGTGAAAGCGAAATTGCGTCTTTACCTTTGATTCCCGTCCGAAGCAAAATTGCTACAAGCTCCGCATCCGACAAAGTATCTACGCCGTTTGCAAACATCCGCTCGCGCGGCCTTTCCGATTTCGGCCAGGATTTGATGCTTTTGTTTTCCAATTGATTGCTCATTTTAATTTACGAACCGGTGCAAATTTGGCACCGGTTCGATTTAGTTATTTTTATTTTATTAAATAATATTATTATATTAATGAATAAACCTAAATAGGCAAGAAGTATTTTTCAGTACACAATAAGGGGCTTCGCCCCTTTCTTAAAATTTTGTGTTATTGACCTGCGAAATAATTTTTAATTCCCGCTGCGGGAATGGAATGGTGATATGGGCTTCTTTCAACGCTTTCAACACCGCCAGATTCACGGCGAAAGAGGTCTGAATATATTTTGTCGTGAGCGCCCAATACCGGTAGCTGATATTCACCGAGGAATCGCCGAAACTTTCGATTCCGATCTGAGGGGCCGGATCCGCCGCGATATCACTGATACCGGCAAGAATTCCGTGAATCATGCGAATCGCTTTTTCGGGATCCTCTGCGTAACCGATTCCGACTTTGGATTCCACCACACGGTGTTTCGCAGAATTATGAAGCACTTCGCCCACGATATGTTTATTCGGAATCGTAACTTTCACGCCGTCTTCGGTAATCAATTTGGTACACGCGAGAGTCACATCCTCGACCACCCCGCTTACGCCAATGACAGTAATCGTATCCCCCACCTTGAAATTGCGCGAGAGAATGATGGACAGTCCGGCGCCATAATTGGAGAGTGGGCCTTGAATTGCCATCGTCGAACCGAAAGCGATGGCACCCAGAGCGGCCACAAACGGAGCAATAGTCACACCAAATTTTCCGAGCGCGATAATGACCGCGAAAGCAAGCACGGTGGTTTTGCCGCACAGCGCGAGAAAATGCGCCAGTGCAATATCCACGTGACGCTTCTCACAAAGTTTCAGAATCAGGCTGTTAAGAATTTTAGCGAGAAAAAAACCGACAATCAGAATGATGACGGCCCCAAACACCTGGAAACTGTAATTGACGAAAAATTGAACAAGCGTGTCGATTAGTTCCTGCAATGCGCTGAGCTGCTGTTCCATTTATTTTTCTCCCTGAAGTTTACGATTCCCGTTTTATCGTACAGCCAAAAGGTTTCGTCTCCCAGATCTCCATGACTTCATCGGTGATCGTGGCGTCCAGAGCGGCACGCGCATACTGCTGACTGATCGGATTTTTATCGCTCCAGCCCTGATCATCCACCGACCCTGAATAGACTAACAATCCTGATTTATCGATGATGAACACATGCGGCGTCGTAATCGCCCCGTATTGATTGGCAATCAAATTCCCCGGATCCACCAGAATGGGATACTGCACATTTCTTTCCTGAATGGATTTTTTAATTTCTTCGAGTGATTCATTTTGATTGGAATCGATGCCAACGACTTTAACCCCTTTATTTTTGTAATCCTCGGCGATTTTATTGATGCGCGGATCATAGCGCACAACATACGGACAATTGGCCGACCAAAAAACAAGCATCAGAACGTCGCCTTTGAAATCCGTTCTTTTCACAAGATTTCCGTTCGTGTCTTTCAACTCGAATTCCGGAACCGGGTCTCCGAATTTAACGACTTTGAATTGAAGAAAATCCTGGGCAGAGGCAGGCATAGAAAGTGAAAAAATAACGAGAGAAATGAAGGCAAGAGTCCATGAAATCCGTTTCATAACGCATCCTCCTTGTTGGAATTTAAATTAAGTATAGCATTTATTTTCATCTCTAATTTGAAAATTTGTCATCCATCAGGTAGCCTTAACTTAAAGCTCCTAAAGGAGATGCATCATGGCAAGGACGGCTGCTTACCTCATCCATCTCGGTGAAAAAGTTTCGAAATCCCAAATGATTCATGAAGATATTACCTGGTCGAAATATTCCAGCGATAAAGTGGATATCGGCGAAACGCTGGCGCGCATTATCCGCACACTCGATAAAGCGCTGCCGCTCAACCGGCCGCTCCGTGCCCTTTCCATCGGATCGAGCAAGGAGCCTCAGTTCAGGATTCTTCAGTCCGCGTTCCGCGGAGGCCTGTACCTTCTTGATATCGAAAAAACCGCGCTGGAAGAGGTGAAAGAGAGAATACACCGCCAGAATACAAATCATGTATATCTGCTTCACGACGATTTTAACAAAATTTTTCTAAACGAATCAAAAACCTCGAAATTTTTGAAGCAGGAGATGGGAGGAAAAAAAGCGGAGCTTGTCACACTGCAGCATTCTATGTACTACACACCGGCCCTCAGCTGGTATACGCTTATCCGGAATCTCTACACGAAAATTCTCGCCCCCGAAGGAGCGCTTTACTGCGTGATGATGTCCTCGGAAACGAAAGATCCCGATTCTACCACCTGGCTTTACAATCATTTCGCTGGAAAATTCTGCGGACATAAAAACAACCAGGATTTATTGCAATTCAAGCGCCTGCTCAAATCCTCGCCGCAATTTAAAGCGGGCGGGATTCTTTCAAAAACAAGCCGTGTGGAATTTTTTGTGGAGGACTTCGAACGGTTTATGTCGGTGGTATGGATGATTCTGCTTTATCCGCAAGTGCACAAATTTACGGCCGGCCAAAGAGAGGAAATTACACGTTTCGTATATAAAAAATTCTACTCAAAGAAAAAACCGTTGGTCCAGTACCAGGACCATCTGGTGATTTACCGGGATCTCGGCATCAAGGGAATTATCTGACGAGCATTCCTTCGCGAAGCGCCTCTGCCTTTTTCGGTTCACCCAGCTGATTCACCAATTCCAACGCGAATTCCAGGGCAGAACCCGGCCCGCGGCTCGTGATCACATTGCCGTCGATCACGACACGATCGCTGGAAAATTTCACACCGGAACCGAAATGCTGCTCAAAGCCGGGATAACAGGTGGCCTTTTTCCCTTCGAGAATTCCGTGTTTGGCAAGTGCAAGCGCCGGAGCGGCGCAAATGGCGCCAATTATCTTTTTCTGGCTGTGAACTTTTTTTATGATTTCTGCCGCCAGCGGAGATTCCCCGAGATTCTTGGAACCGGGCATTCCTCCGGGAAGAATCACGGCGTCCGGGGTGTCTTTATATTTCGAAAGTTCAATGTCGGCCTCGACTTTGAGCCCGTGGGCCCCGGCAATCATTTTTCCGGAAACTCCGGCCGTTGTCACATGAAACTCGGCGCGGCGAAGCACGTCGATGATCGTAATCGCTTCGATTTCTTCAAAACCGTCGGCCAGAAGAATCAGAATTTTTTTGCTCATAGAGAGATCCCTCGATTAGTTTTTTGCAGTCGCCGGAACGGCCTCAAGTACGGTTCCTTCTTGAATTGCCGCGGCAGATTCGGTTGTCTGAACCGCTTCTTCCTTCTGCTTGTTCTTAACCGCACAGCAGCCTCCTCCGGCAAAAGCAACTGAAGTAAGCATAAACGATGACAAAACCAGCGCCGCAATCAAAAACATTTTCATACATTTCTCCTTATTTCTTTGCAGTTATTCCGCATCATCCGTAATAAGAGCTTCTCCGTCAGGAGCTTTCGCGTCCAAACTTTCGACCTGACTTTCCTGCTCCGCTTCGCGGCTGAACTCACCCATTTCGGAATCCGCTTCGGCAATCGCCGCCCCGGCTCCCTCTGCGTCCATTCCCGCTTGAGTTAAACCGGGAATCAAAGCAACAATCCCCGCCAACAACAAAACCGAAAAAATCCTTTTCATGGCCTGTCTCCTTCCCTGTTTGAACTAATTTAATCATACCCGTTCTTATAGGAAGGGACAAATCGCTCCCGCTTATTTTATATATTCGGGCTTTTTCGAATTTTTTTCCGTAGTCTTCGTAACGGTTTCCGTTACGCTTGTCGTCGTCGTGGTGGTTTTCTCACCGGTCACTTGCGGATCGGACTGCGCTGCCGCATCTTCGGCTACAACGGTCGTCGACTCTTCAATGACCACATCCTGAGAAAAAACAACCGCTTGATTTGAAATGATGATCGCGGCAAATACGGCAAAAAATATCCAACGCAGATTTTTCATTCAATCGTTCTCCTTTTTAAGATTTGAAATAATCGGGTTCATTGCCGGGTTTCCATTTAATGTTGCAGCCCATGCTGGGCTTCTGGTCGGAACTCACCGGCTTATCTGCCAAAACCGCGTCAATGGCCGCGCGCAGATCTTTACCCGTAAGCGGCTTTCCGCTGTCGGGACGTGACTCATCGAGACGGCCGCGGTAAACGAGCTTACGGTTTTTTTCGAACAGGAAAAAATCCGGCGTACAGGCGGCGGTGTAATCTTTGGCTGCATCCTGTGATGCATCGTAGCAAACCGGAAACGTGAGTCCGAGCTCTTTTGCCATTTTCTTTAGATTTTCCGGGGAATCATCAAGATATTTTTCCACATTATTTGAGCTGATCGCGACAATCGCGATATCTTTCGACTGATAATCCTTGCCTAATCTCGCCAGCTCATGTTTGATGTGCTGAACGTACGGACAATGCACGCTGATGAACATGACAAGCAGGGCTTTTTTCCCGGAGAAATTTTTGAGCGAAACCGTTTTTCCCGGCGCAGTCACATCCGGCAAATTAAAATCCGGCGCCTGCGTGCCGAGCGCAAGCATGGTGGATGGAGTCAGAACCATAATTTCTCTCCTTTACAATTTATCGAAAAACATCAGCACACCGATAAGAATAAAAAAAATTGCCCCGCCGATACGCAAATATTCCGGCTTGATCAAATGTCCGATCGCGGAGCCAATGACAACCGAAAGCGCTGTGATAATGCAATAGGCCGCTACGGATCCGGCCAATACGGACCACGGTTTCATGGTTTTGGACGCCATACCGATTCCGACAAGCTGGGTTTTATCTGCAAGCTCGGCCACGAACACCGCCGCAAAAGTTGTCGCAATCACTTTCCAGTCCATACGCCCTCCCTTCGAAAGAACGGATATTTTACTGCAAAGTAACTTCTAACACAGAAGTTTTTTAGGCTGGGAGTACTGCTCCCGGGTGAAGGAACCCTTTGCCAATGCTTGAACTCTCGGATATGCTTCCATTATATGGCACTCCCCGCACTTCGAAATCTAGACGCGTTTCCGGTTGAGCAGGACGGCTACACCTTCATCTGCCTGCGCGATCCGGAGGGATACATGGACGAGCATATTCTCCTGTCTCCCCAGGCCTTTTTTATCGCCTGCCTGCTCGACGGAAAAATAGAAATCCCGCAAATCCAGGAGGCTTTCAGCCGGGAATTCGAAGGAATTCTTGTCTCGCCGGATGACATTTTCAAGATCATCAATCAGCTGGATCATCTCGGCGCGCTGATGACTGAAAATTATCTTCACATGAAACGGAAAGTGGAAAGCGATTTCCGCAATCTGCCGGTGCGCCCGGCTTATTTTGCCGGAAAATCTTATCCCGACAAAGCTGCCGATTTAAAAGTGTTTCTTGACGGGCTTTTCACAAAGGAAGGCGGACCCGGCGAAAAAGCCGTCTCGGGAGGCGCCGGAAACCCGGCGCGGCTGCTTATCGCCCCGCACATCGATTTTCTGCGCGGCGGACATTCTTATGCCCACGGTTATCTCGATTACTTCAAGCACGGAAAGCCCGAAACGGTGTTTATTTTCGGCGTGGCGCACTGGGCGCCTCCGGCTCCGTTCATACTCACCCGGAAAAATTTCGAAACACCATTCGGCGTCATCGAAACCGATCTGGAAATCGTCACGCGGCTTGAAACGGCCTGCGATTGGGATCCCTATGAATACGAAACCATTCACCGCATGGAACATTCCATCGAATTTCAGACTGTGATGCTCAGCTACCTTTTCGGAAACAATATGAAAATCGTTCCTGTTCTTTGCGGCTCATTTTTAAATCAGCAGGAAGCCATAACAAAATTCCTGAACGCATGCCGGGAGCTTTTGGAACTCAGGGGAGAAAAGGCAAGCGTCATCGCGGGAGCGGACCTGGCCCATGTGGGAAGACGGTTTGGCGACGATTTTGATATCGACCGCCGGATTGTCAATCAGGTGGAATCGCGCGACCGGGAAGATTTAACCCATGCGCTGGCCGGAAACGCCGATCTGTTTTACGAGTCCGTCATGAAGGATGAAAACTCGAGGCGCGTATGCGGCCTGAACGCCATTTATTCAGCTCTAAAAATTTCGGACGGAAAAATTTCCGGCGGGAAACTGCTGCATTACGGTTATGCCCCCGACCCTTCGGGCGGTATCGTCTCCTTCGCGAATATCCTGTTTAAATAATAAAAAAGAGGCTAGGCCCCGTTTTTACTCATATTTTGGTTTAAACGGATCCTCCCGGGTATAAAGCCATCTGCCGTCACGGAACACGTCGACCCCGCTTGATTTCCAGCCGTCTCTAGTCTTCACAAAAATATGCGCCCCCTTCCAGCCCGGACCGTCGAATTCCTTCAAAAATTCCTTCTTCAGCTGAAACTCAATCCGCACCTTGTTCTTATCTTTGGACTCCAGCCGTTTCGTGATTTCGAACTCGGAAGGGGGATGGCTTTTCCCTTTCGTCCGCCGCATTGACTGCTTCAGACGTTTTATTTCACTGTCGCGGCTATTTCCGTACGCTGTCAGCTGTTCGTCGGTCATGCAGTAAATAAATGCGTCCGCGTCGCGCAGGTACATAGCCGAAAGCAGTGTTGTGAGTGATTTTTCCGGAGTAGAAATATCCCGCTCGGCCTTTTTCGCACAGGCCGGCATCAGCATCAATAAAGCCAACAGCAAAACAGCAATTTTTCGTGTCATGAAATCTCCCTTGGATCATATGGAACAATTATAAAATTCTTTTGATCAATGAGCCGGTCTCTGAAATAAACATCAACGCGCCACAGGCCCGGATAATTCTTCGCCGGACTGCCCCACACCGGTAAATATACCTCATATTTGCTGAAACTGCCTCCATCGGCCGAAATTTCCTCTTCCCAGAAAATATTGCCGTCCGGATCAATCCATTTCACGATAAATACGGGAGAGGAAATAAACGTCCAACTCTGGAACTCCGACCACCAGATCACTTTGAACGCATTATGTTTAAAATGCATGATCGCGCGCGCATCGGGACCTTCCGCCATAAAAAAAGTTCCGGGACTGCCTTCTCCGCGTATGCCCGATTCCTTGATCGCGTCCCAGCGGACGCCGTCCGGAGTTTCAACGGTGCGGATCTCCTTCATCGAAGCGCAGCCGGATATAAGGAAAATGAAAAATGCAAAAATCAAAATGAAAAATTTATGATGGCGCTTCGCGCTTTCCATAATTTTGAATTTTGCACTTTGAATTTTGCATTCGCTTTCCATCATCCCCCGCCTCCGTATGCGCCCCCGCCCTGGTCGATCACCACATCCGCAGACGGTTGCGGAGGCGCGGCCGGCGGACGGTTCGGATCGAACACGACGAAATTTTTCCGGTCAATCGGCTTTCCGTCCATCGACACTTCCACCATCCAGCGGCCTTCTTTTAATTCGATGTTGCGCTCGCGCACTTCCAGCGTCACTTTCGCCAGACGGCATTCCTCGCCGACAAAGTCCTGCGACGCCACCATCATGCCCTCCGGATTGAACCAGCGGGCGTGAAGCTGGGGACGGCCCCAGGTGTTGAACGATTTGAATTCGCCCCACCAGGTAACTTGCGATGCCCCGGGACTGAAAAAATTGCGCGGATCCAGAATTTTGATCATGCCGGTAAGCGCCTCGTACGCGTCATGCGCCACTCCGGAACGCTGGAGGTATTTTGAGCGTTCAATGGGTTCGGTGATGTATTTGTACTGATTATCAGCCGGCATCCCTGAAGGAGCAAATAGCGCGATGGCGAGCATTACGGGAATTATGCGGCAAAGAATCCTTGTCATCCGGGCCTCTTTTAGTGCAAGATTATAGCAAAAAAAGGTAACTATGGCCGCACAGCTGAAGAAAAGTTTGGGATTGTGGTCGCTCGTGGCGTTCGGCGTCGGCGATATTCTCGGCGCCGGAATTTACGCCCTCATCGGAAAAGTTGCCGGAGTCGCGGGCAACGCTGTCTGGATGGCCTTTTTCGCCGCGTTTGCCGCAGCGCTTTTCACCGCATTTTCCTACGCGGAACTGGCCTCCCGCTTTCCGCACGCAGGCGGCGAATCGCATTACACCGAAAAGGCCTTTCGCAGGCCGCTCCTATCCTATTTAATAGGCTTTCTCGTTCTCATGTCCGGACTTGTTTCCATCTCCGCCGTTTCGCACGGATTCGCGGGCTACCTGAAAATTTTCTTCCCGGATCTTCCGAATCTCATTCTTCTGCCGCTTTTTCTTACCGTGCTCGCGCTCATCGCTTTCTGGGGCATGCGAGAATCGTCCATCGCGAACATCATTTGCACGCTCGTGGAAGTTTCGGGACTTTTGATTATTATCGCCGTCGGCATCTCGCATTTCGGGAAAGTCAATTATTTTGAGGTGGGAGAAGGGGTCAGACCCCTTACTAGTATGGGGTCTGACCCCTTCTCCGCGCTCATGCTGATTCTTCAGGGAGGCATGCTCTCATTTTACGCGTTCATCGGATTCGAGGACATGGTGAAGGCCGCGGAGGAAACGGAGCGTCCTGAAATTAATTTTCCGCGCGCGATTTTGATTTCACTCGGCATTGTCATTGTGCTTTACGGCTTGGTGGCCATGATCGCTGTCGCTGTGGTTCCCGCCGGAGAACTCGCTCAATCCGGCGCCCCGCTTCTGCTCGTCGTGGAACGCGCCGCACCCTGGTTTCCGAAATGGATTTTTAACGCCATCGCGCTTTTTGCCGTCACCAACACCGCCCTGGTGAATTTCGTGATGAGCTCGCGCCTGATCTACGGAATGGCGGAAGAAAAACTCATCCCCGCTTTTCTCGGAAAAATTCATCCGGCGCGCAAAACTCCGCATATTGCGATCGGTATCATCTTGGCAATCACATTATTTCTATCGCTCACCGGCACGCTCGCCCGCCTGGCGCAGTCTACCAGCTTGATTCTTCTGACCGTATTCTTTATCGTAAATCTCTCGCTAATTTGCTTAAAGAAAAAGGGACAGTCCCCAAAGGGGACTGTCCCTTTTCATGCACCGGCAATTCTTCCTTATCTTGGGGTTGGGACAACCCTACTCCTCGCCTGCTTCGTCCAGCGCGGAGCGTTCATTACCGTGGCCATTATCGGGGGAGTGGGACTATTGATTTATCGCGGGATGAAAATTAAACATTAATCATAAACTTCCCGACGGTGACCGATTTTTATAATCATAATTTCACACCTCGAGTCATCAATATGATAAATAACCCGGTAATCACCTTGGCGGAGACGAAAATACCCTTCTTCACCTCTGAGCATTTCACATCCCGGCGGGCGCGATTCGATTGAAAGTTTTAGGATTTTATCGAGAATTTTGGAAAGAAACGGCGGAGAAATTCTGCGGAGTTCTTTTTCAGCGCTCTGCTTAAAGAAGATTTTATATAAGCCCATCTTTCTTTAAATCTTTCAGAACATCCTCGTAGGAACGATAAGGCTCATGCTCGCGCTCTTTCAACGATTTAAAATCGGCTGCGTCTTCTTTAAAACTTCTTTTGACCGCCTCACTAATTAAATCAGACAAACTGATATTCATTTGGAAGGCTTTGACTTTTAAAGCTTGATGGAGTTTTGAATCGAGATAGACCGTAGTTCGTTTCAGCATAGCTATCTCCTTTCTGAGGCAACTATAGCATTATGACATTATAATGTCAAAACATTATTATGTTTTTAAGCCGCGCGCATGACGGCCAACTCCGCCTGCTGGAGGCTGATGATGCGGTCGATGAAGACGGAGAGATTCACGGTCACGATAACTTGGCGGGATTTTTCGTCGCGCTTCGCGCTAATTCCCAATTTATCCTCGAGATCCTTCAACAATTTTTCCGCCGCGGCATCTTTCGCAGGCTGATCGAGCGCCCAAGCCAGTGCCACCATCGCCTTAGCAAGCACCTCACGCATCCCGGGAATCTCTGTTTCAAAATTATCGTCGCGATGCTCCATCACATGCGCCTCAATCAGTGACTGAACCCGAGAAAGATCGGGAACGATGAAAATCAAATGCTCATCCGGCTTTTTCATGCGCTGAACATTCCGGAACGCAGAGGAAAGTTCGCGCGGAGTTTTGCGCTTCAGCGCGATTCGTCCTGTCCAGTCATGCTGTCCGTTTTTCCGGAGTTCGTCGACATAATTCTTGATTGCTTTCAAGCGCATCGAGCCGCCTTCCGTGTAATACACAATCCAATCGATGAGGGGACGGTTCATAAAATCATCCGGCACCGATTCAAATGTGCTTTCAACCAGCTCTTTCATCCCTGATTCCGATTGCGGTAAACTCTCTGCCTGCGCGGCAAAAATAAATTTTTCCTGAGGCTTCATCACGGATTTAATCTGCTTGTCGAGATCCGCGCTCAATTTCGCGAGTGCACGCTGCATGGCCGGACCTCCGTCCTTAACGCGCATCGCTTCCCCGTACCGGCCCAGCGCCTGAAGCCGCCCACGCTCATCCTCTTCTACTTTTGCGCGGATCGCCTCAAGCGACGCGCCTTCCAGCGCGCCGATAAACATTTCGCGGAGCTTGCGGGCAATGCGCCTGCGTTCGCGCGGAGACATTTGACTAAACACGGACTGACTCATGAGTTCATCAGCAAGATGCATTGCCCCCTCGTTGCGAGGAACAAAGCGGCGAAGCAATCCCGCAGCACTGCGGGATTGCTTCGCCGCTTCGTTCCTGGCAATAACGTAAATCTGCAGGCCGATCGAATCGATATTCTCAAGCGTGATCGCATCCGCCAATTCTCTCTTTACCGCTTCTTCATCGCCTTCGAAAGCTCCGAATCCGAGGCGGTATGCAAGATAATTGATTGCACCCTGCCTGCCGGCTCCTGCCCGTCCGGCAGGCGGGGGCAGGCCCAGTGACGCGCCGGTAACCGGCAAAGCAGCAGGCGCAGGCGGCGTTTCGGCTTCTCCCCGCGCGAGAAGCGGAATCAGATTTCTCTCGATTCCCCTGAGCACGCCGGCAGAGAGCTGCTGTTTTGTGATTTCATAGCCGGCGGGATCGGGCACACCACGCTGATTCTTAAACGCGTCCGGCGCAAGTTCGGTGAAGAGAAATACTTTTCCCTTCGCCTGCGGGAAAATTCTCTCGATATTTTCCTTTGCAGGCTGATCGGCAGCAATCACAAGCGTGGACGCATCGACCTGGCTGCGCGTCACGGGACGTGAGCTGAAAGTCTTGATGCGCCGGCGCATAGGGTCATAGGCCGGCAAGTCACGCGTGAGGGCCTCAATCAAGCTATCGTTTCTCTGGAAAATAAAATAATCCGGGGCGAGCTTTCCGGGAATGGCTCTGTCAATCTGTTCCCAAAGTTCTGGAACCGGCCCGGCAAGAAGTTTTCGATACGCCTCTTTGTCCGGCGTTAACGGAGAATCGATCCATTCCCGGGCACGCGCCGTGTCATAATTCAGATAAAAATCCACAAGGTCGCGCGGCACAAGCGAGAACTTGGCTTCAAGGAAACCCTTCCTGTTCATGCGCAGGATTCCGGCATTGTTTTTCGCAATGGCCTGAATCAGCTTTTCCTCAAGCTCCGGGCGCTGGACGGAAATGCGTCCCTGCAAGCGGGCCATGAAGGATCCTGACGTTGTGACCAAGCGCGAAGCAATCACTTCCTGTGTCCAGCGCCGAAAACCGCCGGAAGATATCATGAGGTCGCCGATGCCCGCTTTCGGCGCGCGGCTCTCGAGGAGAAGCTGCATCGCGGGACTGCGGTTGTAATTGGCGTCGCAGACAAAACATATCTTGACCGGTTCATTCGCGGCGCGGACTTGATCGATGAGCTTCCTGGCCTGATCGCGCGCGGACGAAGCGGCGGGCGCCTGTCCCAGCGACGCGCCTTGTGCCGTTTTCCCGCCGAATGCGGGCGGGACGCGCGCCTCATCGGAAATAGTGCCGTCAAAGCGCTTTTTCCAGTTCGTCATCACACGATGTACTTCATGAGGAAGCGCCATGAATGCGCCGCGTGTGTCCATTCGGCTCACTTTTTCCGCGCCGAACAGCTCATCGTACAAACGGCGCTGGCCTTCCAGAGAGTTGTAGCTTCGCTTAAGCTCCTCAAGGCGGCCGAGCGAAGCCTCTCTGAGCCGTCTCACATCGCCGTAATTCAATGAAATATTGCTCCAGCCCATTTCTTTCGCCGCACCCTTGGGCAGAGCGGAATAAAGATTGGCCAGAAATTTTCCATCGAGCTTCGGGGCGAACACAAGCTCATAAAATTTAATCTGGCCTTCGTCCCCTTTGAAATGTTTGCGCTCTTCCGGCGTCAAATGATCAAACGCGTCGCGCAGGTTTTTCACCTCCGAATAGTTGAGGCGTATCATCGTCCAGTCCATGCGCTCTTTGACTTCGGGTGAAAAAACGGAAAAGAGCGCGCTCAAATGCTTCCCTTGAACTTTTTCGCCGAACACCATTTCATAAAAAGCAATTTGTCCCACGTCGCCCGTGAATGTGCCTTTTTCCTGCTCGGACAGACGGTTATAGGCAGTATAAAGCGCGTTCTCATCCTTGTAGCTCAGATTCAAAAGGCTCCAGCCCATTTCCCGGGCCGCACCGGCCGGAAGCGCCGAGAAAAGCGAGCCCAAGTGCTTGCTCTCCGCGTCCTCTTCGAAAATAGAGTCATAAAAAGTCACCTGTCCGTCATCCCCTTTTAAGCCGGCCTTCGCATCCTTCGTAAGCGCGGCAAACTTCTGCCGAATTTTTTTTACTTCACTATAATTCAGGTTCATCATGCTCCAGCCCAAATGTTCCTTCACCTGCGGCGGAACGGAGGTAAATAAAGCTCCAAGATGTTTCTTTTCAACTCCTTTGCCGAACACTTTTTCAAAAAAGAGAATTTGCCCTTTATTTCCGTGATAAACGGGATCGGAAAAATTCAACGTTTGAATGCCGCGACGGATTTTCAGCCAGTCAGAAACCGTGGAACCGATGGAAATACTTTCTTTGGAATCAAAAACTTTTTTCAGCGCGGAAACAATCGTGCGCGGCGCGATGGACCCGCGGAAACTGCGGATACGGACAAGGCCCAGAAAATGCGCCAGCATGAGATCGCGCGCGATTTGCGCGGCGGCGTCATAGCCTTTGTAGCGGCTCACGTCGTTGAGCTTGGAAAGATCAATGTCTCCGAGCGGAGTGCCGGTCGCCGGCGCCGGGGGATCGGAAATCACCTCAAGCTTTTGCGACATGAGTTCCAAAATACCGGTAAGCAGGACATTCTGCGGAGGAGCCCTTCCTTCCGGCGCCCATTTTTTCCCGCGCCCCGGCTTAAACCGATCGTCCAGAATTTTCGCAAGTGTCGATTCTTTATTTGACTCGTCAATTTGAGCGAGATCAAAATCCGCAAGGCCTTGAATCGCCTGGTCAATGGCATCCTGCCTATCGGCAGGCAGGCCCAGTGACGCAGCGCCGACTCCGGTTTCAGGCATGCTCTGCGCGGGCAACTGGATGCGTGCGAGTTCGGCGGCCGGCAGGCGGTTTCCGATTTCACCGATCACGGCCATTTGCTTATAAAGGCGGTCACGATCAGCGGGAGTTTTTCCGTTCGCATTGATTCGCACAAGATATTCGACCAGATTTTCTTTGTCGGACGGATCCAAAAGAAAAGAGCGCACCGGTTTTGTCTGATCCAGCGGAATATACCAGTGGATATAGGGCCTCATACGGTATTTGACGTCTTCATTGCCGGCGATGCGAGCGCCGAAATATTTCGCGAACCAGTAAGCGGGGACAAGATCGGCGGCATCCGCGGCGATCGTGAATCCCGGATATTTTTTCTCAAGCACGGAACGCACCACGGTGTCGAACGTTTCACTCACTATGCCTTTGCCGCGGCGGGAAGAAATAATAACCGGCCTTTTTCCAAAGGAGACCGTATTCAGATAAATAAACGGCTCAAGGCCCGGCCCCTCCCCGGACTTCCGCGCATCTCCGATAAATTGCGATTTTCCGTAATGAGCGCTCAAATGGAATTCATACTCAAAAGCCTCCAGGCCGAAACCACCGAGAACAATTTCACGAATCTTCCGTTTGAGAATATCCGGACGGTCGGCAACAATAATGTGATCCATTTTATAGTTCGCGGGATCTTCGACATAAAGAATGAGCACCGTCATTTCATCGGAAGGCGTTTTGGTAAGCTTTTTCTCAAGCGCCCGCACGGAATCTTCATAAAGCCCGGTTTGCTGAATGACACGCGGTGTCTTTCCGCCGTTTAGCTCCGTCAGTACATTCCATAATTTAGGCCCGATCCAGTCTTCGCGCGTGAGCTTTTCCAACTCCTTGACGGAGACTTTCCCGAGCGAACCCGCCTCAACAGAATCACCGGGTTCTGCGGACGGCTGTTTATCTTCGGGCAAATTTTGAAGAAGGCGCAATATTTCTTTCAATTTTTCGAGATTGCGCGAGAAAACTTCTTTTTTCTTTCGAAAATCAGTTCTTTCTTTTTGGTCCGCTCCAGAATCAAGCGGATAGGAATATTGCCGTTTGAGGAATTGGATATGCGCCTGAGTATCGCGCACAAGAAGCGGCCTCAAAACCGGGTCGGGATAGCGGAGAATCTCATCGAGATCCGCATTAACCGATGCGCCGCGGTCAGCGGTGACGGAATTGTAGCCCGAATGGTTGATCAGCATGGCCGCATCCCGCACAAGCCGCTTCATTTCATAGCGTTGGCCGTAATCCGACAAGGCCCGGAGGGTCTCATCGGAAAGTATCCCGATATTGAAATAATTTTCGCCGAGTGAAGACGCCGCTACCGGTTCCGCCGGAAAAGACGGCTGATCGAATAACCCCGCATAAATCGACTCCGCTTTCACACGAAGCATTGCATCATTCCCGAAATTTTGAATCCGTGCAAGAAAATCAAAAGCTTTGGCTTTTAAATCTTTTCTGGCGCTGTCGGGCACAAATTGATCGATCACTTCCATCGCCGCGTTGAGATGCGCATCCTCGCTTTCCCGCGCCAAATGCTCGCGCCGGAATACAAGCTCGACAATACGAGCGGCAGAAAAATACGGATGCGCGCCGCCCGCGATTTCGGCAAGGATTGCGGACATCTCTGACCGGGTCAGAATTTCGCCGCGGTCATATTCCTCATCGAACATCCCGACGACAAAATCCAGATGATGCCGCACTTCATGAATTTCTGCGGACCGGGCCATCACACCGAGAATGTCCCCTTCCGTCATGCCTTCAAACTGCCTCCGCACAATTTCTCCCGCGAGCCGGTCCGTCCGGAGATCATTCGATCCCGTGTTATAACTGCCGTCTTCCTGAAGCGATTTTAGGATCGCCGGAAGTTTACGGAACTTAAGCCGGTCGAGATAAACACGCGCGGCAGAGTCCAAATTGTGCGCCATGCCCAGCTCCCTGCGGTCATATTGCGCGTCTCCGGCCGGCTCGAGATGAAGCACGTCAATGGTTTTGCTCCGCACGCGGTAATGCCTCACCGCTTTTATTTCGTAAACATAGGTTTCGCCCCTGAATTTTCCTTCCTGCGTGAAAACTGGAATAAAATCGATGAACAACCCAATAGGTCTCAGATGGCGGTTAACCCGGTCGGCAGCCGCGTGAAGCGGCACGGCCATCTGATCCTGCACGAACACGCCGCGTATGCCTGTTTTGAGACTCTGATTTTTCGCCGAGACCAGAAGATCCAGGAATTCCATGATGGAATAAGCGAATTCCGGCTGAAACACCGCGGCTTCGTCTCTTAGGCGCGCCAATTGGGAAAATGTTTCCGCGGAAATAGTTTTTTCGGACGCATTGATCACATGGATAAAATCCAGAAATGATGCGGCAAGAAATTGACGCAATTCCGTTTTGGCTTGAGACGTTTCCGGAGTGGAAACCGAAGCCGCAACTTCTAATTCCGCTCTCACGGGTCCTGCCTGCAATACAGGGGCCGATCCATCCGGAACCGTTCCGAGAAAAACACAGGGGAGATCGTCCTCCTCGTCCTTATCGGCGACCGGCTCGGCGCTGAAATACTTTCTGAACCAATGGGCCACGGCCGGATGAATCGTAAAAGCAGCTATCTGGCTGCCGGAATATTTTCCGGCAAGGATCCCGGCAATATTCCGGAACGCTTCGCTTCCCAAACCGCGCCGGCGCATCTCGAAAGCCGAACCGCCATCCGACGGCCTTTTACCGAGGGAGATTTTGCTCAAAAAAAGCGGGCCCGAAACCTGAAACCGCGCCTCCTTATCCACCCGGACGGGTACCGTGATTCTTAAATCATAGAAATGGTCTTCCAGCTGGACATGGCCGTCCAGCAGCTTCTCGAAATCCTTTTTGATTTTCCCCGCGTAATCCGCAACAACAATATGTTCAATCTGGTTGCGTCCGGGACGGAAATAATGCAGAACAAGCAGCACCACTTCACCGGACGGAATATTTTCAAGCTCTTCGGGAATCCCGCTCGCGTAAATTCCCGGCAGAATTCTGTTTACCTGTACAACACGCGGCAACCTTCCTGAATTAATTTTCGAAAGCTCATTCCAGAGCGGCCCCCCTGTCCACCGCTTCGGGTCGATATCCCCCATTTCTTCCAGAGTCGTTCCAAGCGATTGTCCGGCTGCCGCTTTAAGCAGCTTTTCGGAGGTAAGACGCACGACGAACTCCGCTTCATCGTCCCTGAACCGTTCCGGGTCGGCGAGTCCGATGCTGCGGAAAGCGAAGATAATTCCGGCTTCTTTTCGAATGTCTTTATAAGCCGGTTTTGCTTTGCCAGAACGAATCATTTTCAGATTCTTCATTTGACCTAGAATATCTTTGCCCGTCACCTGTAGCGGGCTTCCTTCTGAATCTTCCAGGACGTTCAGCTTGAGCATCAGGAAATAAGCAACACGGCCGAGAATTTCCTCCCTCACGGGATCCGCATATTTCTCAGGCCGGGAAGTTTTAGCAGTCGCCGGCCTAGGCGCCTGCTTGGCCTTGGCCAACGCCTCAAGATCGACCGGTTTCCCAACTATTTTCCAAACGTCATTTTCGAATATCACTCTCTGCCAAACCGGGGCCTCGACCGGGCCGGATTGTCTGAAATATTGAATACGGTAAGGATTTCCCTTTTCCGCTCCGCCGGCATCAAACATCCAGCTTGCGAAAATTTTTTCTTTGACATCAACCGGAATGCCGATACGCGCGCTGGAGACGGCAAGAATTTCACGGCTCCGGGCCAAATCATGCCGCTTGTTGCGTACTTCGGTGCGGTCGCCGGCGCCACGGCGGTGTGGATGCGCCAGGTCATCATCTTCCGCAGAACGGGCCGTAAGCTCCAGCGGATCGGAATAGTACGTGTGAGGATGCTCATCGATACGGCGAAGAAGATTCAGCAGCTCCTGCGGATTTTGAGGAATATCCTCAATTTTAATATAGTGCTGAAGCGGTGCGATCACAATGCGCTGAAGCCCGTTCACCCGGGCAATGGCCTGCCAGGCGGAGCGCGGCATCGCAAGCGTCCATTTTTTGGGAACGCGGCGGATTCTGTTTCCGGTAATCTGATAAAAAGGTTTTTTCGTGATGGAGCGTTTGTGGCCGAGAAGCTCATGCACGACGGTTTTTCGCAGCTGGTCTTCGTCATAGCGGACTTCACCCCCGACGGTCCGCTCTAAATCTTCCATGCCGCCGACGCGTTCCAGCGGAATGTCCAGCTCTTCCGGCTTGATGCCAAACACCGTCATGCCGGCTCCTCCGCCCGCCCAAGTGTCGGCTTTGCCCTGAAATCCCATCGAATACTTATCCGTTTTCGCGATTTCCCATCCGGTCGGCTCGGCGAGCTCCCAAAACATTTCCGGAGGGATTTGACGGAAAATTTTCGTGAGCGCCCTGAGATACGGAATAAATTTTTCTTTAAAATCGGTAACTTTACGGCTCACCACCAAAAGAATATTGTAGCGCCGCGCTTCTTCCATATAGGGAAGCAGTACGGGATGATCCAGGTTCCGGAGCGCCGCCTCGTATTTCGCCTGCCGCTCCAGGTTGATATCCTGCGGTAAACCGGGGCGGGGTTTGAGATAGGTTTCAATATATTTCCGTATTTCCTGCTTAAGCGCATCCCCTTTCGGTAATTCACCGGCATCGGGTACCAGAAGTTTCCGCAAATTGACATGCCCGTAGTGATTGAGAGGCATTTCCACCCATTCCCCGCGCGCAAACCGCGTTGCGGGAGAAACCCCGAGTGAGGCGCCCCGTACGGCCGTGGATGGTTTGGGCAGAACCGGCAAATCCGTTTGCGCGGGTTCCGGAAATAACAAAAGCTGCCGCCTGGCGGCATCATCACGGATTATGGCTCCGACCCGGACAAGAAATTTCCGGATTTCCGTTGTCACACGCTGCTCACCCGGCTTGAACTCCAGCGCATTCGCCTTTTGACCGCGCAAATTGAAAACGAGCGCCATAGAATCCGACTTAGGCGGAATTTCGATAAACGCGCTGCCGTAATAAATTTCCTTCCCCTTCGAATCTTTCCCTTTTAAATCAATGATCCAGGAGTTCCATTCTTTTTCGAGCCGCACACGGCGCGGAGCCTTGTAATTTTCAGCGAGCGCCACCCTCACTTCGTACGGCAGGTTTTCTTTTTTGAAGGCTTCGTGGAAAGCGTTGATGGATTGCGCGGAAGCGCCGAGAGATGCGGCGCGGGTGATGCTCGTAGAAGCCGCTACTACAAACTCGCTACTACGAATTACAGCCTCATCAATATCTTCCGGATTGAGTTTTTGTTTTTCTTGAAGTTTGGTGCGAAGCGCGGCGATAAAACGGTTTACTTTTTCACGGGCTTCGTCGGAAAGAGTGCGCGTGAAAACCTGCTCAAGGATGCTGAGTATCTGTTCCGTGCGGCCCCGTCCTAGTTTACGTTCGGCGGCGGTGCGGACAATGGTTTCGGCAAGGCGGATCAGCGCATCCGGATCGCGGAGTTTCGTCCGGTTTTTCGACAATTTGATAATATGTTCGCGCCACTCGCGGCCCGCGGCTTCAAGTCCTTTGATGGATTCGATTTTTTGCGATACGATTAAAAGATCGAACGCACCCAAGCCGAAAGCTTTCTCAAATGTCTCAACAGACACGGTGTCGGCAAGTCCCATCGAAATTAAAACAGCCTGCAAAGACGAGTAAGAAGTTTTTCCCTGCATCACATCGAAATAGTTATTTTCTTTTTCGAATTCATGAATGCGGGGCGAATAAACGGCAAAAGAAATACCTTCCTGTTTCAGCCGCGTGGCAAGGCCTTGTGTGTGAAATCCTCCGGCCACGATGATGGAGATTTTCTGATTCTCCTTTTTCATGGCCTGCATGAGATTTTCGTACAGAGCTTGATCACGTTTAACGGCGTCGACGTAAAAATTGAGGGCAGGAGTGAGATTAAGGTTGTCATTCCCGCGCAGGCGGGAATCCATTTCCGGGAATTTTTCATATTCGGCCCGGGTCAACTGTAAAGAAATTAGATTTTTCAGGAGATGGAGATGGTGAAATTGCTGGATTGTAGTAGCGATTTCAATCGCTTGATTATTAGCGACTGAAGTCGCCACTACAGTAGTAGCGATTTCAATCGCTTGATTATTAGCAACTGAAGTCGCCGCTACAAACGAGTTTTTTATCTCCCCCGCCATCGCATTCAATTCTTCGAACAGCACGCGGCCTTCGATTTTAGCGGTCACGTCTTCGATTTCTTTTTCGACTTCTGGCTTTTTCTCGCCGGCTTTGCGCGCTTTCGCGATGGCTTCAAATAATTTAAACGAATTCGGATATTTTTCGGCACGCAGCACACCCGCATGCCCAGCCAAAATGCCCAGCCACTCCAAAAAGAGCATGCGGCCATTCAAATATTTTTGCTCAGCCTGATGGAAACGGTAAAGCTCCGTCGGAAAAATTTCAGAGGCCTGCTTTTCGAGTTTCTTTTCTTCCATTCGGATCGCGTGCAAATTCGCGTCCCTGGCTTCCATCGCCTTCAGGAATGACGCACGGTTCTGAAAATAGAGATCCCGGTTTTCGAGCCCGTAAAAAATTCCAGGCTTGGGATTTAAAATCGCCGCCGCCTCACCTCCGGAAAGTTCGGCGCGCTTCATGAATTTTACGGTTTGCTCGCGGCTTGCGTCTTTATCCGGAAATGCGCGCAGGAATATGTGATCGGATTTTCCGGCTCCGCCTTCGAGTCCTACTAAATTGAAATGATACTTCTCCTGAAGTTCCTGAATCACGGCGCGGATATTTTCCTGCGCCTGGAAAATTCCGTGCGCATCTTGTATCGCAATAACGATGCGGCCTTTGGGACCTTCAGGGCCTGAGAATTGCTCCTCAAGCGAGGCCGCACCGCTATTGACGATAATTTTGCTGATGTCGATTGGCGAAGGAATTGAGACGGGCTGAATGCTCTGGGCAGACGCCGGGCTTTGAAAGAAAACGTATGTTGCTAGGAAAGAAATTGTGAGTATTGAGGAAATAACTTTTTTAAAGTTTGTATTAACCATTCCTGAAGGTCCCTTGACTTCAGATTTTTCTGCTTTTGATTTAGCTAAGTGTAACATCTGGTGATCATTAGATCAAAGCAGAATTTGAGTTGTAAGTGATTGATTATAAAGAGGTTAGATAATTTGTTGAAACTATTTTATGCGGGGCAGCCAGCGGGGCACTTTTCTCACATATGCCTCATACTCCGGACCGAATCTTTCCTTCAATGTCGGCTCTTCGACGATCACAACCAGAAGATGAATCAGGAAGATAAGCACCGCGGTATAAATTAAAATTGCGGCGGATTCGAACAAAATCGCTTCGCCAAATACAAAGAGAAAATAGCTGACATAAATAGGATTACGCGTATACCGGTAAATGCCGTGCGCCACAAAATGCTTGGGCGGATCGTACATGGCAGGAGACCCTTTTCCGTGATGATGAAAATGCAGATTGCAGGCAAGATAAACGGCGATTCCCGCAAGCACGGGCAGGATTCCAAGATAGCGGAACGGCCCGATGTCAAACGGGAGAAAATCTCCCGAATCGGCGAGAAGAAGCAGCGGAACTCCGATCACCATTCCGCCTACGATGAGAATGTGAAACAGCACGAACTTAAGAAGCGTTTCAGGCATTTTTCTGCTCCAGATTCTTAAGCTCTTCCAAATGCTCCTGCTCGTCGCGGATAATTTCCTGGATGGTGAGGAAAAGAATGGCATTATCGGCCGGAATATTTTTGAGAATTTCCGTATAACTCTTGATTGCAGCCAGCTCTTCCCCGATATTCACTTTGAGAATTCTATCGAGATCAAAAGCCGGGATTAAATCGCCGGCTTTGACCTGAAGGGTCGGCTCACCGCCCAGCGCGGTAATGCGGTCCCGCAATTTCTCCGCGTGCGTTACTTCATCGCCGGAAATTTCTTTGAGGCGCGCCTTCACGGTTTCGGCGTACGGTCCGCTGATCACGGCGGCGTGTGTGGCATAGCGGATCGCGCACGCGTGTTCCTGGGAAAGCATGCCGTTCAAGGCATCGATGATTTTTTTGTTGTCCATGATTAATCTCCTGTTTTTATAAGTTCCAGATAATACAAATTCCTGCCTTGGGCAAGATACTTTGTTTCAAAAAGCGTTTTGGTTTCGGGGCTAAAAAGGCGCTCATTGACGCTTTCCCGGAAACCGGGCGGGGCGAGTTCATTTTTTATTTGCCGGAAATAATCCGCATCATCGGTGGCTATTTCCAAAAGTCCGCCGGGAATCAGCGATTGAAAAATTCTCTGAATCAGGCCGGGTGTGACGAGGCGGCGCCGGAGATGTTTCTGCTTGAACCAGGGATCGGGAAAATAAATATGGCAGACGGAAATGGAGGCCGGCGGCAGCGTATTCACTACTTCTCGGGCATCGGTATCGATGAATTTAATGTTGGAAATTCTTTTTCTCTCGCAGCGCTTTTCGGCCAAATGCACGAGCTTGGTTTTCCACTCCACACCGAGAAAATTGATGTCCGGATGCAAAGCGGCGCGCGCGGCCAGGTAATTACCCCGTCCGGAGCCTATTTCCACCTCGACGGGACGGGCGTTGCCGAAAAATTCCGAAAACGATTGAAAGCGGAGCGGAGAAAGGCGCTTTGCGCGGTGTTTATCCAAACAATGTTGGGAGGGAGCTATGCTCCCAACTTTCCATTCAGGTCGGGAGCATAGCTCCCTCCCAACAACAGATTGTTCTTTCATTTTCTTGAGCTGAGTTTTGAAAGCAGGCGCAGAATTTCCAGATATAGCCATACGAGCGTGACCATCAGCCCGAAAGCGCCGTACCATTCCATATATTTCGGCGCGCCGGACTCGGCCCCGCGCTCGATGAAATCGAAATCGAGCACAAGATTCAGCGCGGCAATGATGACGACAAAAACGCTGAACCCGATGCCGAGCCATCCGGATTCATGAATCATGGGGATGCGGATTCCGAAAAAGCTCAGGATCAAGTCGATAATGTAGACAATTGCGATCCCACCCGTCGCGGCCACGATGCCGAGCCGCAGATTGTCCGTCACTTTGATCAGCCGTGACTTATAGGCAAGCAGAAGCGCGCCGAGCGTTCCGAAAGTCAAGCTGACTGCCTGAATCACGATTCCGGGAAATTGCGCCTCGAACACGGAGGAAATTCCGCCGAGCGCGAAACCTTCGAGAATGGCATAGGTCGGTGTCGTGAGCGGCGCCCATTCCTTTTTGAAAATAGTCACCATCGCGACGACGAACCCTCCGATCACCCCGAACCAAAGCCAGCCCATGATCGACTGCGGGTTTCCGGAATTAAAAAACAAGTTCCACGTCCAGGACGCTGAGGCGATGCACAGCAGAATCGAAAGAAAGGTTTTATTCACGGTGCCGGAAATCGTCATCGTGCCTGCGCCCGCATAGCGCGGCGCTTCAGTGAATACTTTGTCAGTTAAAGCGGGATTGCCTGATCGCATGGTTATTGCCTCCTAAGGTTTCATCCAAACTAACGTTTCAAGATGCTTCGTCTTCGGGAAAAAATCAAACGGCGCGACACACTCGATTTTCCAACCTTTTTTCTTAAATTGCAAGAGATCCCGCGCAAGCGATTCCGGGTTGCAGGACAAATAAAGAAGCGCCGAGAATTTCTTCGCATTGACCAGAACCTGCCGGGCCGAATCCGACAAACCCTTGCGGGGCGGGTCTATGAAAGCCACAAAATTTGTTTGTAGTAGCGGCTTTAGCCGCTTTTTTTTAGCGACTGAAGTCGCTACTGCCAACGGCAATATCTCTTCCACCTTCCCCTCCCGGATTTCCACGTTCTTCAATTTGTGATACGCAACATTGTATCGGGCAAGCACAAGCGATGGAATACCCTCCTCGATCATCACTACTTTTTTCGCGAGGTCTGACAAACAAATTCCGAACAGCCCGACGCCGGAATAAAGATCAAAAAACACCGTGTTCTTTTTCCAGACCGGAAGCGAACGGATAAAATCGACGACACGCGGCAGAATGGAAAGGTTCGCCTGAAAAAATGTGTCGAGCGAATAAAATATTTTCCTACGCCCGATTTTTGTCCAGAGATAATCTTTTTTGGGAAGCTCAAGCGACCGCCGGCCCGCGCCGCCCCAAAACACGCGCCCGTTATCGCCGGATTTTACGACAAGATTGGCGATCGTATAATCCTTCGGCAGTTTCGTCTTTACCAGGCGGCGCAGTTTCGGGATAAAACCGGAAATTTCTTTTTGCGCAATGGCGCAGGAATCAATTTGAACCGTGTACGGCCCCTTTTTCGGCTTGAATCCCACGAGATGTTCGCCGGCCTTGGTTTTGTAGTAGGAAAGGTCGAGGCGGTTCCGGTAATGATATTCGCGCGGCGACGGCATTACAGGCCTGAAAACTTTTTCTTTGAGCTTGAGCCCCGCGAGTATTTCACGGGCCCAGCGTTCCTTGACGGCAAGCTCTTCCGGATAGGAAATATCCTGATACGCGCAGCCGCCGCATTCGCCGAAAAATTCGCAAAGAGGTTTCAAATTCCCGGGCTCACTCATCAACCAGTTTTTTCGGCGCAACGTTAGGTTTTTCTTTTTTAGACCAGAGAATGGAGGCAATAACCGAGAGCGAAAGCACCACCACGATAAAGCCGAGGGCATAAATCACCGGCATATGATAAAAATCATGAATCAGCATTTTGACCCCGATGAACGCCAGAATAGTGGCAAGCCCGTAATGCAGATAATGGAATAATTCCATCAGTCCCGAAAGCGCGAAATAAAGCGAGCGCAGACCCAAAATCGCGAAAATGTTTGAGCTATAAACGATAAATGGATCCAGGGTAATGGAAAAAATAGCGGGAATGGAATCGATGGCAAAAATAACATCGTTCATTTCGATGAATACGAGCGTCAGAAGGAGCGGCGTAGCGTAATTTTTTCCGGCTTTCTTCCAAATAAACTTCCCGCCCTCGTAATGATGCACGAGAGGAATAAATTTCTGGAACAATTTAACCACGGGATTATTTTCGGGGTGAATTTCTTCCCCCTTATGAAAGGCCATTTTGATTCCGGTAAAAACCAGAAACGCGCCGAACACATAAAAAATCCAGTCGAATTTGCTGATCAGCGCCACACCGAGCAGGATGAAAAGAATACGGAACACAATGGCTCCGATAATGCCCCAGAACAGCACTTTGTGCTCGTACTGATGCGGCACTTTGAAATAAGTGAAAATCAGGAGGAACAGGAACAGATTGTCGACGGAAAGTGAATACTCAATCAGGTAGCCGGTGGTGAATTCCAGCGCCTTTTGCGGGCCCTCCACCGCGAAAATCAGAATATTGAAAAGAATGGCGAGCGTAATCCAGAAAACAGTCCAGGCAAGGGCCTCCTTGATTTTGATCACGTGATCTTTTTTGTGGAACACAAAAAGATCCAGCGCCAGCATGATCACGACAAAAGCGTTAAATCCTACCCAAACCCAGATATTCTCGCTCATGTTTATTTATTATCGGCCGTATGGTCCGCCTCCGCAAGACGGTGACGCGCGATTCCCATTACAGCAGGAATCGCGGCAATCAGCACAATTCCCGCAATCACCCACGCGAAATTATTCTGAACAAACTCCAGGCTTCCGAAAAAATATCCGCCGAATACATAAAATGCCGACCAGCAGACGGCCGCCGGCGCATTGAACAAAACAAAACGAGAAAATTTCATCCCGGTAGCGGCTGAAACAAACGGAACGAGCGTCTTTAGGCACGGAATGAATCGACCGATGAAAACCGCTCTTCCACCGAACTTTTCGAAAAATTTATGTACTATTTCAATATGCTCTTTTTTGAAAATGCGCGGAAATTCCGGGCTGATGAATTTATGACCGATCCATGATCCGATCGTAAAATTCAGAGCATCGCCGAACATTGCTGCGAAGGCAAATGTCATAAAAAGAAAAATAGGATTCAAATATCCGCCTCCGGCCGAAAGCGCGCCGGACGCGGCAACAAGCGTTTCGCCTGGCAAAAACGCCGTAACGACAAATCCGGTTTCACTGAACACCGTGGCGAAAAGAACGGCATATGACCAAAGCCCCAGGCCGGACGCGAGCTCATTCAGATGATGATCGAGGTGAGTCATGTAATTTAAAAATTGAAGGAAAGTTTCCATAATTAGACCAGGGTTTTACCCCGAATTTTATGACGCAAAAATTCGATAATTCCAGGAAGAATGGAAACAAATATGATTCCCACAATCACAAGCGTAAAATTATGCTTCACGGCCGGGAGATTGCCGAAATAGTATCCGCCGAAAACAAAAATCGCAATCCACGCGATTCCTCCGGCCACGTTGTAGGCCAGAAATTTCGGATACGTCATCGCGCCGACTCCGGCCACGAACGGCGCGAAGGTGCGGATAATCGGGATAAAGCGTGCGATGATAATCGTTTTGCCGCCGTGCTTTTCGTAAAATGCGTGCGTACGGTCAAGATATTCTTTTTTGAAAAAACGCGATTTTTCGTAATGAAACACTTTCGGGCCGATCAAATGCCCGATCGCGTAATTGACGGAATCGCCGAGAATAGCGGCAATCGATAACGTAACGAATAGAATCCAGGGATTGAGTCCTCCCACCGCCGCAAGCGCGCCGGCCGCGAAGAGCAGAGAATCTCCCGGAAGAATGGGCGTCACGACAAGCCCGGTTTCGCAGAAAATAATGAGGAACAAAATGGCGTAAGTCCAGACGCCATATTGCTGAAACACCAGGGTGAGATGCTTATCGAGGTGGAGGAACAAGTCCATGAATTGGGATAAGAGTTCCATAGAACGATGAGTTTAACCTAAATTATTGAGTTTGTCACCCCGGGCTTGACCCGGGATCCAGCGTCTTCGATACGACCTGGATTCCGGCTCACGCCGGCGCTTTCAGCGCCGTGCTGGCCGGAATGACAAAAAATCAAGCAGCTTTGCCGGGCTTGATTTCCCTGAGATTCGCCCCCTGCCGCAAAAGCTCCTCCTGAACTTTTTCGCAAGGCATCTCTTTCGGCGTGCATCCATGCCGGACGGCAAGCCCCGCGCAGGCTCCCGCCGCCTGCCCCGTGGCCATCGACACCGGCATCACACGGTAAGACGACAGCGCCTCATGCGTTCCCGATATGCACCGGCCCGCCACCACCAGATTGTCAACATTTTGCGGCAAGAGACATCGCAGAGGAATATCGTAAGATTCACCGGGAGGCAGGCGCTTGATCAGCGTTCCGAATCCTTCCGGATTATGAATATCGATGGGATAAGCGCTTCTGGCAATCACATCGGGAAATTTCCGGGCCGCGAGAATATCCTCTTCCGTCAATTGATATTCCCCCATGATCCGGCGCGTTTCGCGCACGCCGATATTCACGCCGCTTTGCATCACGTAGGCATTGGCAAATCCGGGAACATATTTCTTGAAAAAGGCGGCGAGCTGGCGCATTTGACGCCGGCACTCCCATTCAGCATAAGTGAGATCCCAGACATCGATGCCGAGAATCCGGTTGAGCCGCGTCGTGTTGACGCTGATTTCCCTGGGATGCGGCGTGCCAAAAAAAAGAATATCCTCCCGGTGCAGGTCCAGCTCGCCTTTTTCCGCGGCTTTTTTGATTAAATCCCAAAGGCCGTGCACGCCCCGCCACTGATCGGGATGTTCTTTCACATAATTTTCGAAGGCCTCGCGCTCAAAATCCGCCATGCGGAACATCAGCGTAATCGGCTGAACCAGGCGGTCTTCCTCCCGTCCGAGCGCGTAAGGCGCGCCCGAAAGCGCGGCCACATCCCCATCGCCGGTACAGTCAACTACCGCTTTCGCGTGAATCACCACGGGACCGGACTTTGTCTCAAACACCACGCCTTGCGGATGCTTTTTATCGATCACCCCGCTGGCAAACGCATGAAAGAGGTAATGCACTCCGGCCTCGTCAAGCATTTCCAGCGCGATCAGTTTGAACATTTCGGGATCGAATGGCACCGTGTATCCGGTATTTAAGGAAGGAGAAATCGCGCCGCCGGCTGCAACCAGGCGGCCCAGAAATTTTTCGAGCACTCCCGCGATCACCGATTCGCCTCTTCCGTGATCGGTGGGACCCATAGTCACGACACCTTCCTTTTCGGGCTTGGGATGTTCCGTAAAAAAAGACATGAGCGGCATCACAAGCGCCGCCGTGGCATTGCCGCCGAGGAAACCGTACCGCTCCACTAAAATCACATCCACGCCTAGCGCGGCCGCGCCGAGTGCCGCCCCAAGTCCGGCCGGGCCGCCGCCGACAACCAACACATCTGTTTCGGCGGCAAGCTTTGCCTTGCGGGGTTCAAGTTCAATTTCATGGATCTGGGTAGGACGCCGGAGAGCAGGCACAGATCATCCCCCCTCCCTGGGAGTGAGGGATGACAGCATCTCCACCAGAATTTGATTGGTGCGGCGGCCCTTATCAATGAGAACCGGGACTTTTTCTTCCAGCTTTGATTTGATATTTTTTCTCACGTCCCAGGAACGGTCAATGTAGGCGATCAATTTTCCGATATTGGTCTCCGTGATTGAAGGACGTATCATTTCCAGATCTTCCAAGAACCCAGAAACTTTCGGAGCATACGGAAGCGGCACAAACGGCACTTTGGTGATCGCGGCGAAAATCAGGAAATGAAGCCGCATGCCCACCGCAAATTCCATGCGGCTGACCAGCCCAAGAATTTGGTCGGCAGAATATGACTCTTTTAAAATCCGGGCGCTTTGAACATTCGCCATTTTGGACACCACCGCGTGCGATTGCTGCATGTCCTTTTCCAGCTCCATCGGCACAAACATAATCTGCGCCTTGAAGCGCTCGGCCATAAAATCAGCGGCATTGGCGAGAATCGTGTGATACTGTTCTTCCTTCAGATCAGGCGCGGCAGGCCCCGGTTCACGGATAGAAAATCCCACAAGCGGCACCTCTTTATCAAGCCCCTCTTTCTGCATCATTTCATCGGTAAATTCCTGCGGATTTAAAAGAAGGGCCGGATCCGCCGTCACCTCGATTTCCTGGTTCACCCCAAGATCATGAAGAATGCGCTTTGCTTCGGCCTCACGCACCGTGATTTTTTCCACCTGATTCAGGGTATCTGCCACCAGCTTTTTAGACTCCGGAAGTTTCAGCGGCCCGACACTGATCGCGTAGACCATTACGGGTATGCCCAATTCCTTTGCCCAAATGACCTCGCGCAGAAAAATTTCCACATAATTATCAAAAAGAATTCCGCCGCCGCCGAGAATCAAAAGATCCAGCTTTTTGAGCTCCTCGATGATTTCATCTTTATGCATTTCACGGATGGGAATGGCGCGCACTTTATGGCGGGCTTCGGTATCTTTGGGATTGCGGGAAAATACGGTGATATCCGCATCAATTGAGGAACGCAGCTCTTTCAGAATGCATTCCAGGATGGCCTCGTCTCCCAGATTCATCCCTCCATAAGATCCTGAAATAGCCACCTTATATTTCATATATTCCTCCTTGAAGTAATAAAGTGACGCCTCTATAAGCTTAACACGCAGAATAAGTTAGTGAAAAAGCAGGCCCCTGAGGGGGCCTGCTTTTTCACTTTTTCATTTTTCTGCGCGGCGGATGATTTCCCGCGCCATTCCCCTGAAAATCAGCTTATGGAGAGGATACAACCCGTACCAGTAAAGAAGCCCCGCAAGACCACGGGGATAAAAACGCGCAATTTGCGTGAGGCGCGAATGGGTGTCATCATGCGGCTCCGCCAGAAACTCCAGCCAGGCCTCGCCCGGCACTTTCATTTCCGCGCGCAAAAGCAGTCGCTGATTCGGGACAAAATCCTCCACGCGCCAGAAATCAAGCGCGTCGCCCACCGCGATTTCCACCGGATGCCTGCGCCCGCGCCTCAGGCCCACACCGCCGATCTGCTGGTCGATAAATCCGCGCGTGCGCCACAGCCAGTCGGACGCGTACCATCCATTTTCGCCCCCGATAGACTGGATGAGCACGAACAGTTTTTCAGCCGGGACCTTTGCTTCGTGAATGCGCACATCCCTTAAAAAATGCGATGGATCGATTTCTTCTTCTTCCTCCTTCTCGAACGGGAGCCCCGCATCCGTCCATTTGGTCTCGACACGGTGCATGCTGATTTTTCCGAGACTGCGGCGCACGGAATCCTCAAACGGCGTCAGATGAAAATGAAACAGCTGCTTCGCCTCTTCGTTTTCGCAAATGGTTTCACTTCTTAGACTCTCGATCAGCGTGCGCGCAATGGAGGCAGGAATCGGCGTCACCCAGTTGATCCAATAGGACGAAAGGCGCGGGGAAAGCAGCGGTATGGGGATGAACCTGCGCTTCAATCCCAACACGCGCGCGATGATTTTCATCATGTCGCCATAGGAAAGAATATCCGGACCCCCGATGTCAATCACCCGCTCCCTGCTTTGCGGCACATGCAGGCATTCGACGAGATAATGGAGCACGTCGCGCACGGAAATCGGCTGGGTTTTCACGAAAATCCATTTGGGGCAGATCATGACGGGAAGGCGGTTGACAAGATGATGCATCATTTCAAACGAGACGCCGCCCGATCCGATGATTACCGCCGCGCGGAATTCGGTAACGGGTACTCCGGACGAGCGCAGAATGTCGCCCACCTCATGGCGACTTTTCAGATGCGCCGATTTTTCCACGCCGCGTTTCCCGAGCCCCCCAAGATAAATGATGCGTTTTACTCCCGCCACACGCGCCGCCTCGGCCACATTCCCCGCGGCTTTTTTATCCAGTTCCGCGAAACGCTTCTCGCCCGCATGCAGGCTGTGAATCAGGTAATAAACGACTTCAATGTCTTTCATCGCCGTCCAAAGCGCTTCGGGACGAAGCGCGTCGCCCTCGACGATCTCAACGCCCGGCCAGTGACGCGCGGCCAGTTTGCGCGGGCTGCGCACCAGGCAGCGCACGGGATGTCCTGCGAGAATAAGGCGCGGAACAAGACGTCCGCCGATATATCCGGTTGCTCCAAGAACAAGGATGCGGGCCATTTAAGAGAACTCCTTTTCTCAACGCGTAAAATGTATCATACTTGAAGCAATCACAGGAGAGGACGTTATGAGCAAAATTAAATTTGGATTAATCGGAATTTTGATTTTTGCCGGCGGCTTAAGCATCGCCGCATACCCCGGATCGAATGTGCGCTTTTCTTACGATGTCGACAAAACATCCGGGGTCAAAAAATCATTCTCGGATTCCATCGACCGCATGAAACGGATTGTCGACAAACGGCCTTATCAGCTCCGCCATATCAACGACTCCATCCGGGAAACGATTGAAGCGGCCCAGTTATGGGTGTCGGGGCGCGACCCTGAAAAAGCGCTGGCGCTCGCCCGCTCGGCGATTAAAAAATATTCCGACAATATCATGGCTTATTTGATCGCGGGAGAACTTTATGAGGAGTCGGGAAATATTGAAGAAGCCAGCGAGGCCCGGCTGAATTTTCTGAAAGTATCCAACCGGGCGCCGCGTCTTGCCGTGGACATCATGACCTGGCAGGATCGCACCAATTTCTATAATTACGTGGCGGGCCGGCTGGAAGCCCGCGGCATCCGTCCGCCGAAGCCCGAAGGCATCAACAGCCTCCCGCTCATTCAGCGCATCGCCTGGGAAGAAAGAAACAATTTGAGGGAAATTATCAACGTGGGACTTCCTTTTATTGTGTGCGCAGGACTGGTTTTTTATTTTATCCGCATCGTCACAGGCGCGGATTTATTTCTGGAACGCCCGAACCGGATCCTTCTACAATTTTATTTTCTTTTACTGGGTCTTTATTGTCTTTGGATCGCCCATCTATTTATTAATCTGCCTGTGTTTATCTATCCCGTAGAAATGGAAATAACCCTGTTATTTCTGGCCGGAACCTCCGTCATCGCCGGTTCGCATCTGATTCAGGTGATTCTCCAGCGCCGCAAAGAGCTCGCCGATCCCGAAGTGATGCCCTGCCCCCATTGCGGAAAAGCCGTCAGCCGGATCGTCCAAGAATGTCCGTTTTGCAGGGGAAAGATTGATGTGAAAGATTAGAAAAAAGGCCGCCTTGATTTCAGAGTTAATATAAGTTATCATTTGTGTACACAAATGGTTAACTGTTAACCCTCTCAAGGAGGCCTCTATGAGCGCCATATCGCTAATTAAAAAAAGCCACTACATCGGTACGCGCCAACTGCGCGGATCACTGGCTAAGGTATTAAAAAGCAGGGATTCTTATTTTGTAACGGATCACGGGAAACCGGTTAAAGCCATGATTCCCTACGAAGTTCTTCTGGAACTCTTGGATATTATGGAAGAGCTTAAGGATAAAACATTGGTGAAAGAGATAGCATTAGGCCGGAAGGAATATGCGGAAGGCAAATCAGTTCCGGTATCCCGTCTGAAGAAGATGCTTGGTTACTAATGTAATGTCCAAAAAGAAATATGATGTCCGTTTTGCAAGCGAAAGAGCCGAAAAAGAATTCTTTAAGGTTCTTTCAATAATCCCACAAAAAGAACAAGCCAGAATTATTGAATGGTTTGACAAACTTGCAGAAAATCCCCGCCCTCTCGGCAAAACTTTCAAAACCCTGAAAGGTGAACTTTCGATGTTTAATTACATGGCCCATTACCGGATCCGCGAAGGCGATTGGCGGATTTTGTACGATATTGACGAAACTAATTCGAGGGTAATTTTGCTGGCGATTCGAAGAAGAGCGAAGGCTTATGAATAAATCCCTCACTCCTTCTCCCCGAAATACTCCTTCGTTCCGCGCACATTGACGGCTTCTTCGATGCGCCGGAGGGCGTGGATATAGGCGGCAGTGCGCAGGGACACAATTTTGGCGTCGTGAATGGCCCAGATGTGGTCGGATTCCTGGTTCATTTTCTGATGGAGCTTGGTGTTCACCTCGTCGAACGGCCAGTAGAGTCCGGCGCGGTTCTGCACCCATTCGAAATAGCTGACCGTCACGCCGCCGGCATTGGCGAGAATGTCGGGGATGACGCGGATTTTGCGCTTTTCAAGAATTTCGTCCGCCTCGGGCGTCGTCGGCCCGTTGGCCACTTCGAGAATAAAGCGGGCTTTCACGCGCTCGGCGTTGTCTTCGGTGATCACATTCTCAAGCGCCGCGGGAACAAGAATGTCGACATCCAGCTCGAGCAATTCCTCGTTCGTAATCACGTTATGTTCCATGAAATTGCACACGGAGTCCTGGCAGTAAAGTGCTTTCAAATTCGTGGTTTCTTCCTTAAATTTCTTCACGCTCGGAATATCAAGCCCCTGCTTGGCATAAATTGCCCCGCGTGAATCGCTCACGGCCACCACTTTGTATCCGGCGTTATGAAGCATTTCCGCAAGCGGCGCGGCGGCGTTGCCGAATCCCTGAATGGCCACGGTGGTGTTCCGCGGTTCCCCGTTCATTTTGCGCATCATCGACTGAAGCACGTAAAACGCGCCTTGGGACGTAGCGGTTTCCCGGCCCAGGCTTCCGCCCATCGCCACCGGCTTTCCGGTAATGACGGCGGGAATAATTTTCCTCTGAATGACGGAATACTCGTGCATCATCCAGCCCATAATCATCTGATTGGTGTACATGTCGGGCGCGGGAATGTCGACGTCGGGCCCGATGAAATCGGCAATGGCGTCGATGTAGCGGCGGCTCAGATGCTCCAGCTCAAAGCGTGAAAGCTGCTTGGCGTCCACCGCGATGCCTCCCTTCGCCCCGCCGAACGGGAGATTCAGCACCGCGCATTTGAACGTCATCCAGAACGCGAGCGAGGTGACCTCATCGAGCGTCACATTCGGATGATAGCGGATGCCGCCCTTGGTAGGACCGCGCATGTCGTTATAGCGCACGCGGTAGCCCTGAAAAATTTTGAGTTCGCCGGAGTCCATGCGTACGGGCACGGAAACGGTGAGGCTGGATTTCGGATATTTAAGGCGCTCGATGGTGTCGGAGGAAATAGAAACATGCTTTGCCGCTTCTTCCAGGCGCTGGCTGGCTTCCGAGAACAGGGATACGGGCATGGGACACCTCCGTGTTGACGTTCAGTTTATCGGCCTAATAGAAGTGTACACTATAATTCAAAACTCAAAATGCAAAATTAAAAATTACAATGCAAAATCGGAAATTTTGAGTTAAAAAATGGCGAGCCAGATTGCGGTGATGATTGCGGCGGCGATGGAAGAGTGGAAATATACGGTTTCGGTTTGCTTGCGGATTTTTTCTAGGACCGCCTGATTTTCTACCGGCTGATTGCCCCCATCCAGATTGCGGACTTTCATCGCAGCCAAGAGAACGCAGGTTTTGTTGCGCGCCTGGTAAAACCCGAGCGCGGCGAGAAAATTCGGGATAAAAAGCAGGGTGCGCCACGCGCGCGGAACGCCGAATTGAATGCATAAAAACAGGCCGCCGAGGCTTAAAAGCAGCATGATCACGCCGGACATCATCCGTTTTTTGCATTCCTGCGGTCCGATATTGGGAATCACTTCATTCAATGGCGGATCCTCTGATTATGAACGGTGCACAGGAAGGCTCAAGCTTTCCTGTTTCTTTTCGCGGTCAGCTTTGCCGATCTGCATGTAGAATTTTTTAAGGCGAATCTGGCTTTCTTTGGTCACCGCGTGGTTCTTGCCGAAATGATGCTCGTGAATTATCACAACCTCTTTCAGCAATTTCTCCGCCTGGGCATTTTGTCCCATAGTGATGTAACAGTCGGCAAGCGCCAGCATGTCTTCCACCCCGGCCGGATGATTTTTTCCGTAAATGCGTTCGTTCATTCCGATAATGCGCTTATAAAGCGCCGCCGCTTTGGCGTAATCGCCTTTCACGTACTGGATATTCGCCATACCGATCAGCGAAGACACCGTGTCGGGATGATTCACGCCGAAACACTTCTGATTAATGGCCAGTGCGCGCTGAAAGAGTTTCTCGGCGTCATTATAAAACCCGCGCACGCCGAATGTACCCGCCCAATTGTTGAGCACCAGCCCGACAAATTCATGATCCGGTCCGACGGATTTTTCGTAAACCTGAACCGAACGGGCGAAGTATTTATCGGATTCCTCAAATTTCGACATCGAGGCATAAACAAGCCCCACATTATTGAGCGACTCGCCCATTTTCGGATTTTCGGGATTCTGGATGCTCTGGGCAAATTTAATTTGCTCCTCGGCAACGGCGAGCGCCTGGTCGTATTTACCCTGCTGAAACGCCGCCCCGAATTCCTGGTTCAGATGATCCCAGGTTTTAGCCGCCGGCGCCGCCAACAGAGCCGAAGAAATAAAAACCGGAAACATCAAAAACGACAAAACTTTTTTCATTACTTTTCTCCCTTAATTGCCGCGAGAATCCGGTAAAGCAGATAAAGCGCGAGCGAGCAAAAAATGCCTTTGGCCAGGAAATACCACGCGAACGATTCATTCTTGAAACGCCCCTGAAAAATTTCATTGCCGAGCAAAAACGTATAGCCGCAAATCACGAATACCGTAATGGCGGAAATAATCACGACTTTCTTCAATGTATCCATGCCGTTCCTCCGTTTTAAGTTACTGGCAAAATAAAATCAGGCAATCAATCAGCCGGTTCCATCCGCGCTCATAAGCTTCACAAAGCTGATCGCGCAAATCATCATGCGTCAGAATCATTTCAGTGCTGCCGTCCGCAAGCTCGGCAAATTCAATCTGAACCCGCGTATCCTTAATTAAGTCCTCGGCATCCCCGGACGTCCAAGTATAAGCCAGCCGCTTCGCCCATTCTACCTGATTGAAAACCCCCGATATGTAAAATATTTGCCCGCCTTCGGGAGTCATTCCGATGCGGTAAGCGCCGCCGGATTTCAGGTCGATTTCCACAATATCGGTGGAATAGCCTTCGATCTGCCACCATTGCCTCACCGAACCGGCATCGGTCCAAAGCCGGAATACCGTTTCAATTTTTGCCGGAATCACGCGCCGGATGCGGACTTGTTTCATGACTGCGACAAATAGCCGCCCGTAACCTGCGCCGGAATCAAATCATTATCACGTGTAATCCAAACCGCCACACCGTAACGGGGCGCGCGGACGCCCGGCGGGGGCTTGAGCTCAAGCGGGCTCATGAATTTGCCGCCCGTTTTTTCCATCAGCCGGTCCTGAAAATCAAGCACGACAAAATCATGCTTCAGATTTTTTCCCGCATTTTCCCCGGCGCTCACCGGACTTTGTATGTTAAAGCCCAGCAGAACCCCGACGGCCCGCCATTGTTTGATCTCCGGATCCGAGGGCTCGAATGTGGCGGTGAATACGTGATTTGAGACTGCCTCCACTTTCAGAATTCCGGGACGATGATCCGAAACCGGAACCGCTTTTTCCGGCGACCAGTTTTTCCATTCCCTCCCGTTGATCGCAAACGCGGGCGTATATACCTGTTTGGATTTCCAGAAGCTGGAATACGTGTATTGGCGCTGTGTGAACGCGCGCGTAGAATAACGATCGCGCCATCCGAGGCGGTCCCAATAATCCACATGAAATGAAACGGGAATATATTTTTTCCAGATTCCGTCCGCGCTTTTAAGCCCCGACACCCATTCATCGGACGGCGGACAGCTCGCGCATCCTTCGGAAGTGAATTGCTCGATAAGCGACACCTGCTCCGGGCCGCTTTGAAACGTGATGCTTTGGGCAGGAAGATAGTTCAGCCCGTCGCGCGAAAAATTCAGGAAAACGAATGTCAGCGCGATCACCCAAAAAATGCAGCGGATAGGAATAGTCATTACATCTCCAAATCAACGATCACCGGCAAATGGTCGGACCCGTTCGGCCGCCCTGTCCGGATGCGATGGACTTTTATTCCGGGACTCACGAGGCAATGATCGAGCGGGAGACGCATCCACTCCATCAAAAAAGCCGGCCAGGATTGCAAAATGCCGAAGCCTTTTCTTGCGTTCTTGAGCCCCGTTCTGCGCATGAGCTTCCAATAATAAGGCGACCACATCGTTGTGTTAATGTCGCCGGCCACGATGACGGTTCCGCGCCGGCCCTCGGCCAGCTCCGCAATTTGATCCAGCCCGAAATTGCGCGCTCTGAAACGATCTTCATTAACCGGAGACATCGGATGGGCGGCAATCAGATAAAAATTTTCAGCCGGTCCCAGCACTTTCATGCCGTGCACATAAACTTCATCTATGCCGTTTCTTCGAAACGGAGGCATCGGTGCGTCCGGATAAACGGGAAATTTGCTAAAAACGGTCATACCGAGACAATCGGCGCGCGGACGCGACACCTGATACGCATAAGCCCCTCTCAACTGCGCGAGGGCCTTGGCCCATTCAAAATCGGTTTCGGGAAGCACCACGATATCGGCCTTCACCTCCCGGATCATCGAGATCAGGCCGGCATGCTCTTGATTCCACTTTTCGACATTCGCGATCAAAATGCGCAGATTCGGTTTCGCTTCCGTTACCGCCTGAGCATCCGCCGGCGGGACAAACCAGAAAAAAACCATGAAGCCGTTGAGGGCCACGGGAAGAATTCCCGCAACCGCCCAGCGCCAGCTCCGCATCAAAATGAAAAAAATCAGAAAAACGCAGGAGACGAGATAATATTGAACGCGGAAATGGGACATTGTGTCCAAAAACAGATTCCCTTCCCCGAGAAATCCCAGCAAAGACAGGGCCATCAGCCCCATTAATCCGGCTTGCATGAGTCGCATTGGCCGCACAATTTATCATAAAAGTAAAAAAGGGGCCAGACCCCTCAGGGGTCAGACCCCTTTTTTTACTTGCACCCCGTTTGCGGGGGCGATATACTTCAAACAGTTAATAGTTAAATATATTAACTATTTAAATCCTGAACTTATTGAGGAGTCACGGACGATGTCTGAAAAGGAAGAGTTCATCCGGCAGTTCCGGGAAATTAATCCGAAGTTTTCGCGCTTTCATGCCTGCTTCCTGGATAAAGCCGGCCTTACGGTTTCTCAGTACGCTCTATTGAATCATCTGACCGCTTCCGGAACAATTCCGATGACGGAACTCAGCTCGAAGCTCCACATTTCAAAGCCGGCGGTAACCCATCTGGTGGACCAGCTCGAGAGAAAACACTGCATCCAGAGAAAGCCCCACCCGAAGGACCGCCGGATCTCTTTAATCGAAACCCTGCCGAAGGGCAAAAAAATAATCGGCGAAGTGCAGAGCAAAATCCTTACTTTCCTGTTAACCAGCCTCGACCAGTTCAGCACGAGCGAACAGAAAACCATCCGCCAGTTTTACGCGAAACTCTCAGGCATCATGGATGAAATGCTGACAAAAGACAGAGGTCAGAAATCAGTAGTCAGAAATCAGAAGATTAAAAAGTTGATTTCACTCATTTTGTTCGTTTGCATTGGACTTCTGACTTCTGACTTTGGGTTTGGGTTTGGTCACGCGGCGATGGACCCCGGGCCGAATCTTGACCAGGCGCTTCCGATCGAGCAGCATGAAAGCACGCCTCTGTCTCTGGCGGACTGCTACAAACTTGCCATCATCCGCAGCGAAACCGTGGGCATACGCAAAGAAGACATCGAAGAAGCGAAAGCCCAATTTTTTAAAGCTACCGGCGTATTTTTCGGCGACGTGGAATTCACCAAAAATGAATTTTTTCAGGACGGCGGAGGCCCGAGCGGCGCCGGAGGCCAGCAGTCCGTCGGAGGAACGTTTGTGGCGGAACACCGACGGCAGGCCCAGTTCACCGTGGAGCAGCCGCTCTTTCAGGGGTTAAAATCTTTGGGCGCGGTCACCGGGGCCGGATCGCTGAAAAAGCAGAAAGAAAATGAATACATCCGGTCCAAGCAGGATCTTTTGCGGGAAACCGCCGAAGCCTTCTACGATATTTTCCGCTTCAAGCAGGAAATCGTCATCATTGAAGAAATTCACGCCCTGTTTGTCGAACGAGTCAATGAACTCAACGAGCGCGAGCAGATCGGAAGATCGCGCCCCAGCGAAGTCGTCAATGCCGTTTCGCGCATGAAAACTTTGGAAGGTGATCTGGCGCGCGCGCGCGGCAATTTGCAGGTGGCGCGTTATATCCTGGAATTTTTGACGGGAATCGTCATTGATATCAAACGCCTGGAAGACCAGGATCTTGAAAATATTCTCGGACGCAATCCCAATGAATACATCACTTTGGCGGAAAAACGTCCGGACGTGATCGCGGCGGAAAACGCCGTTGAAGTGGCTTGGGATGCGATCATCGTGGCTCAAAGCGGCTTCTGGCCCACGATCAATTTGACTACGGATAATTATGAACTCCGCGAAGGGTTTCAAAGCCAGATCAACTGGGATGCGACGATTGAGCTGAATGTTCCTTTGTTCCAGGGCGGATCCGTCTACGGCGATTTCAAAGAAAAGATTGCCCGGTGGAAAAAAGCGAAGCTCGAGCTTTCCCGTGTAAAGCGGCAGGCAATATTGCAGGTGAAAGAAGCGTATGAACAATGGTATGCCTCGTATGAGGAGCAAAAATCTTATTACGACGCCGTAACCTCCTCCAACGAGGATTTCCGCCTGCAGAAAGAGGATTATACGCGCAATTTGGTGTCGAACCTGGACGTGCTGGATGCGCTGGAACGCCTAAACTTAAACCGCCGCCAGGCCAACACCTCTTTCTATAATATGAAAAAAGATTACTGGCGCCTCAAAGTCGCGGCGGGGGAAGTCTCTTAACGGCAGTACTAAGTACGAAGCACGGTAAAAAAATATGAACATTTCCGAAGTCTCGATCAAAAACCCGGTGTTTGCCTGGATGCTCATGTTTGGGCTGATGATTTTCGGATTTTTGTCATTCCGGACACTTGGCGTCGGCTTCATGCCCGACGTCGACTTCCCTGTTCTCTCCGTCGACGTGACGTGGGAAGGCGCGGCGCCGGAAGTCATGGAAACCGATGTCGTCGACATTATAGAAGACTCGGTGATGGGCGTGGAAGGCTTGAAAGAAGTCAGCTCCACCACCAAGCAGGGCGCAGCCGACATCACCCTCGAATTTGATTTGGAACGCGACATCGATGTGGCACTCCAGGAAGTGCAGAGCAAAATCGCGCAGGCCCAGCGGCGCCTGCCCGACGACATCGACCCGCCGATCATCACCAAATCAAATCCCGAAGACCAGCCCATCATGTGGCTGGCCGTCACCACCACCAGCAAATCGCGGCGCGAGCTCATGGATTTCGTGGACCGCCAGCTTAAAGACCGGTTCAAAACCATTCCCGGCGTCGGAGAAATTTTTCTCGGCGGATTCGTGGAGCGGAATCTGCGCGTCTGGCTCGATGTCAACAAACTCGACGCCTATCAGCTCACCGTCCAGGACGTCATTGACGCAATCCAGGGCGAACACGTGGAAGCGCCCGCCGGACGCATCGAAACGGCCCGCACGGAAGCGACGGTGCGCGCCATGGGCGAAGCCCGCTCGGTGGAAGAGTTTGAAAAAATTATGATCACCGAACGCGCCGGGCGCCCGATTTACAAACCGATTAAAATGAAAGAAGTGGCACGGATCGAGGACGGCCTTGCCGACGTCCGCCGCATTTCCCGCGTGCTCGGCGAAAACGCCGTCGGGCTTGGCATCCGCAAACAGCGCGGAGCCAATTCCGTGGAAGTAGCCCGGGCGGTGAAAAAACGCGTGAAGGAAATTCAGCCGGAAATTCCGGAAGGATTCAAAGTGGCCGTCAATTTCGACTCGAGCCGCTTCATCGAAGACGCCGTTAATGAATTAATTTTTACTTTGCTTCTTTCCGCTTTGCTGACTTCTCTGGTTTGCTGGCTATTTCTGGGTTCCTGGTCGAGCACCTTCAATATTCTGCTGGCCATTCCCACGTCCATTCTCGGAACATTCATGTTCATGCAGGCCTTCAATTTCACGCTGAATACCTTCACGCTTCTCGGCATCACGCTCGCCATCGGCATTGTGGTGGACGATGCCATCATGGTGCTTGAGAATATCGTGCGTCACCGGGAAATGGGAGAGGAAAAAGTCGAGGCGGCGCTTAAAGGCGCAAAACAAATTACATTTGCTGCCATTGCGTCCACCATCGCCATCGTAGCCATTTTTCTGCCGAATGCTTATATCAAAGGCATCATCGGAAAATTTTTCTATCAGTTCGCCGTCACGATTTCCGTGGCCGTACTGCTTTCTCTTTTCGAAGCATTAACCCTGACTCCGATGCGATGCTCCCAGGTGCTCAAAGTGGAACCCAGGAAAACCATTTTCGGAAAATTGTTTGAAAAATCGTTTGAGTTCTCGACGAATTTTTACCGCGCTACATTGGGCTTCGTCCTCAAATACAGAAAAACGACGCTGCTCGTGGCGATCGTCATTTTCATCGCATCCCTGAGCCTGCTTCCGAAACTGAGAAAGGAATTCGTCCCGGCGCAGGACCAGAGCATGTTCCTGGCGCGCCTGCAGACTCCGATCGGCTCCTCGCTGGATTACACCAGCGAAAAATTCAAGCTGGCCGAGGAAATGGTGATGAAAAACCCGAACGTGAACCGTTACTATTCTGCCGTGGGCGGATTTTCGGGCGGCGAAACGAATGCCGGAATGCTTTTCGTCACGTTAAAACTGCGCCCCGACCGGCCGATCGATCCCGAAAAAAAACGCTCCCTCACCCAGCAGGAAATCATGTCCGAGTTCCGCAGGGACTTTGAATCCATTCCCGATTTGAAAGTGGTGATTCAGGATCTTTCCACCCGCGGATTCGCCGCCCAGCGCGGATTCCCGATTGAATTTACCGTCCGCGGGCCCGACTGGGACACGCTGGTGGAATACTCCGAAAAAATCCAGGAAGAGATGAAGAAAACTGATTTATTCACCGACGTGGACACGGATTATCTTTCCGGCATGCAGGAAGTGAGAATTTATCCGAAGCGCGACGTAGCGTTCGAACGCGGGGTGAGCATCAGCTCCATCGCAAAAACCATTAACGCACTGATCGGCGGCGAGCGCATCGCAAAATACACCAAAGACGGACGGCGCTATGACGTGCGTGTGCAGGTGGAGCCCGAACAGCGGGCAAATGCCGAAGACATCAAACGTCTTATCGTTTGGAATAACCGCGGTGAAATCGCGCGGCTCGGGGACATCGTCGAAATCGAACGGACTCCAAGCCTTTTAACCATCACCCGGCGGGGACGCGAGCGCGCCATCGGCATTTTTGCCAATGTCGCTCCCGGAAAATCTCAGGCACTGGCTATTCAGAAAGCGCGGGAAATCGGCGCTCAGGTACTTAAAGAACCTTACCGGATTGTGTTCAGCGGCACGAGCGAAAGCTTCAAAGAATCTTTCGACAGCCTGAATTTCGCGCTGTGGCTGGGTATTTTGATCGCCTACATGGTGCTGGCGTCGCAGTTCAATCATCTGATTCATCCGTTCACGGTACTGCTCGCGCTTCCCTTCAGTTTGACCGGAGCTATCCTGGGACTTTATATCACGAATCAGTCGCTCAATCTTTTCAGCATGATCGGCATTCTGCTTTTATTCGGTATCGTAAAGAAAAATTCCATTCTGCTTGTCGACTTCACCAATAAATTGCGTGAACAAGGCAAAGGAGTCATCGAAGCGTTGAAGGAAGCCTGCCCGATCCGCTTCCGTCCGATTATCATGACTTCGGTTGCAACGATTGCCGCGGCGATTCCGCCGGCTCTGGCGCTCGGTCCCGGCGCGGAGACACGCATTCCCATGGCCACCGTGGTGATCGGGGGAGTTCTGCTCTCAACGCTGCTCACCCTCTATGTGGTGCCCTGCGCTTATGTGCTGCTGGCTCATCTGGAAAAACACGAACTCGTCGAAAAATTCGGCGGGCTGTTTAAGAAGTAAAAAAGGGGTCAGACCCCTTTTTATGAAAAATTGAAGAAAGCGCCTCATCCAATTTGGGATAGCTGAATTTAAATCCGGCATCCGTCAGTTTTTTGGGGACAGCTTTTTGTCCCGTAAGCAGCATGTCCGCCATTTCTCCCAGCATGAGGCGTATCGCAAATGCCGGCACCGGCGCCCAGCTGGGACGATTCATCGCGGAACCTAAAGCGGCGGAGAATTGCTTCATATTCACGGACTCCGGAGACGTGATATTCACCGGACCTGAAAGGTTCTGATTCCCGAGCGCGAAAATAACGGCGCCGGCCGCGTCATCGCGATGCACCCACGGAAACCACTGGCTCCCGGATCCCACCGGGCCGCCGATAAACATTTGAAACGGCGGAACTATTTTCGTCAGCGCACCGCCGCCCTCGCCCAGCACAACGCCAAATCGCATCAAGACGACCCGGACTCCGAATGCCTGCGCCTGCAACGCCGTTTTTTCCCACAACTCGCAGGTATCGGACAAAAAGCCGCGCCCTTTCGGGCTCGATTCGTTGACATCGCCGTCAGGGACATCCCCGTAAAAGCCCACCGCGGAAGCATTGATCAAAATAGAAGGCTTGCGTTGCGAGCGTTTTATCGCATCGACAACCGCCTCTGTCGCGTGAATTCGGCTGTCCGCGATTTTCTTTTTCTGCGCCGCGCTCCAGCGCTTTGCCGCGATGGACTCGCCGGCAAGATTGATCACCGAATCGGCTCCGTCCGCCCAATCTCCCGGCTTTTTTCCGTCCCAATGAATCACGGTCACATAATTTTTGTTCAGCCATTGCAGGGATCCCGGGTGGCGGGTTAACAGAGTCACTTTGTGCCCCGCTTCGATTAATTTTTGAAGCACGGCTCTTCCGATAAATCCCGTCCCTCCCGTAAGCAACACTTTCATAGAAATCTCCAAAAAAAGGGGCGCGGCCCCCTTTTAAATTCCGCGCAGGAATATTCCGATGCCGTAGGCCAGAGCGGCCGCGCATCCGCCGACAAATAAAGTTTCAACGCCGGACATAAACCACGGCCGGCCCACGAAACGGCTTTTCGCGGCACCGACGACAAAAAATGCCGCTCCGGTCATCGCGGAGCTCACTAAAAATGTATTCTGTATGGATCCCGGGAATAATTTTTCGAAAACGAAAACAAACAGAGGAACAAAACCAATTACGACAAACGCGGTAAACGTGGTTAATGCAGCGCGCACCGGAGAACTTCCTTCGATCGCCATCCCGAATTCTTCCTGAATCATCGTGTCTACCCAAAGCTTCACATCTGATGTAATCACCTGAACGATTTTTTCGAGATCCTCGCCTTTAAATCCCTTTGCCGAAAAAATCTGGCGGATTTCCTCGCGCTCCCCTTCGGGGACCGTTTGAATATGTTTTTCCTCTTCCGCGCGCGTTTTCTGCCTCAGCTCATGCTCGGCCCGCGTCGCCAAGAAATTACTGACTGCCATGCTGAAACCGTCGGCGATCAAATTGGCCGCGCCGAGAATAATAATGATGGTCGAAGAAAGCTGGGCTCCCGCCACTCCGGCCACAACGGCGAAAGTCGTTACCGTTCCGTCCACGGCGCCGTAAACAAAATCGCGCAGATAGCTGTGCTTCAGGCCCTGCTCAAGGCGCTCTTGAATAGCGGCGCTTGTGTGCATTGCACGAAGCCGGCTGAGAGAATCTTTTTTTTCGGGATCTTTTTTCATGACAAAACCATTGCTTCCATTACTATGTTCCAATACACTTTTACCCCATATGATCGACAAAAGCTCACCCGAACTCGACTTGTTTCATCTAAACGCCCTGCTCAATTCCGAAGAGCGATCGGTGCGCGATTCCGTACGGCGTTTCATCAATACCGAATGTCTTCCTATTATCGCGAAACATTTCGAGGAAGCAGCATTTCCATCGCAGCTCGTCCCCAAAATTGCCGCGCTCGGGCTGTTAGGCGCGAACCTCAAAGGGTATGACTGCGCCGGACTCGGCGACATCGCCTACGGCCTGATGATGCAGGAGCTTGAGCGCGGCGACAGCGCCCTGCGCAGTTTCGTGAGCGTGCAAAGCAGTCTCGTGATGTATCCTATTCACGCGTTCGGGAGCGAAACACAGAAGAAAAAATGGCTGCCGGTTCTAGCGGCGGGAAAGAAAATCGGATGTTTCGGTCTAACCGAACCCGATTCCGGATCGGATCCCTCAAGCCTGATCACATCGGCAAAAAAAACTTCGAAAGGCTATGTGCTTCATGGAAATAAAATGTGGATCACGAACGGGTCAATCGCCGATCTCGCGGTCATCTGGGCCAAACTCGACGGCGAAATTTACGGATTTCTCGTGGAAAAAGAAACGCGCGGATTCGGCACGAAAGAAATTAAAGACAAGTATTCGCTTCGTGCTTCGGTGACTTCCGAACTTATTTTGGACAATTGCGAAATCCCGGCTGAGAATCTTTTGCCGGACGCAAAAGGACTGAAAACAGCGCTGGCCTGTTTGTCTCAAGCCCGCTACGGAATTGCCTGGGGCGCCATCGGCTCGGCGCAATTCTGTTTCGAAACGGCGCTCGCATATTCCAAATCACGCGTGCAATTCGGAAAACCGATCGCCTCATTTCAGCTCACTCAAGACAAATTGGCGGACATGGCCGCGGAAATCACGAAGGCCCAGCTGCTTGCCTACCGTCTCGGACAATTAAAGGAAAAAGATCAAGCGACTTACGATCAGGTGAGCCTGGCGAAGCGGAATAATGCGGCGATGGCGCTTGAATGCGCGCGTACCGCCCGCGGGATTCTGGGCGCAAACGGCATTATGGCCGAGTACGGGGTGATGCGGCACATGATGAATCTGGAATCGGTTTACACGTATGAAGGCACTCACGAAATCCACACGCTCATCGTCGGCGAAAAACTCACCGGCCTCCCCGCTTACAAGTAAAAGGATTGGCAGTTGTCAGCCGCTCAAACAGCCCTGCGGTCCGTCTTCGCGGATCCTCGGGAACTCGCTTTGTGACAACTGCCGATCCTTTTTTATCTCAAATGAGGGCTAGAATGGAAAGAGTTTCGCCGCGAGTTCGGCGAAGCGAAGCGACGAGGACTGTCTGAGCGCCGAAACTCTTTTCATTCTAGCGCGATTAGCTGCCTTCGATTTCTTCGTATTTCTGCTTCAGGTTTTCGACGACGGCGGGATCAGCGAGCGTCGTCGTATCGCCGAGCGCCTTGCCTTCCGCGATATCGCGAAGCAGACGGCGCATGATTTTTCCGGAACGGGTTTTTGGAAGATCGGCTGAGAAAAGAATTTCCTCGGGCCGCGCGAGCGCGCCGATCTTTTTCACCACATGCTCCTTGAGCTCCGCGATGAGATCTTTTGACGATTTCGATTTCGCGTTCTCTTTGACCGTGACAAACGCAACGATCGCCTCACCTTTGACATCATGCTTTTTCGACACCACGGCGGCTTCAGCGACATCGGGATGATCCACAAGCGCGCTCTCTACTTCCATCGTTCCGATGCGGTGCCCCGCCACATTCATCACGTCATCCACGCGGCCGAGGAACCAGAAATCGCCGTCCTCATCGCGCTTCACGCCGTCGCCGGGAAAATAAATATCGTTTCTCCATTTCGACCAATACTGTTTCACGTAACGCTCGTCATCATTGAAAATAGTCCGGAGCATCGACGGCCACGGCTTCGTGATCGCGACATATCCTCCGCCCGTTTCAACCCGCTCACCTTTTTCGTTCAGCACTTCGGCAAAAATGCCGGGAAACGCTTTCGTTGCCGATCCGGGTTTCGTCGTCGTAATTCCCGGAAGCGGCGTGATCATGATCGCTCCGGTTTCGGTCTGCCACCACGTGTCCACCACCGGACATTTTTCACGCCCGATATATTTGTGATACCAGATCCACGCCTCGGGATTAATCGGCTCGCCAACCGATCCGAGAAGACGGAGCGAGGAGAGATTCGATTTTTCAGTCCATTGATGCCCCCATTTCATGAATGCACGGATCGCGGTCGGTGCTGTGTAAAAAACGGTGACGCCGTATTTTTCGATCAGCTTCCAGAAACGGTCTTTCTCCGGCCAGTCGGGTGCGCCCTCATAAATGAAGACACTGGCTCCGTTGGCGAGCGGACCGTATACCACGTAGCTGTGTCCCGTCACCCAGCCGATATCGGCCGTGCACCAGAAAAGATCTTCGTCCTTGAGATCAAATACCCACTGTGTGGTCGCGAAAACGCCCGTAAGGTATCCGCCCGTCGTATGCACGATGCCTTTCGGCTTTCCCGTCGTGCCCGACGTGTAAAGCGTAAAGAGCATGTCTTCGGCGTCCATTTCCGCGGGCGGGCATACCGATCCGGCGTCCTGCATGAGCCGATGCCACCAGTGATCGCGCCCTTCCTGAATGTGGCAGGTCACGTTGGAACTGCCATCGCGCTTGACCACAACCACATGCTTGACCGACGGACATTCTTTGATGGCTTCATCGGCCGCGTGCTTGAGGAGAATCTGTTTTCCGCGCCGCCAGCCGAAATCGGCCGTGATAAGCACCTTCGCCTGAGCGTCATTGATGCGGTCGCGGAGCGCCTCGGCCGAGAAACCGCCGAACACCACGCTGTGCACCGCGCCGATGCGCGATGAGGCCAGACACGCGATCACCGCCTCGGGAATCATCGGCAGATAAATGGCCACACGGTCGCCTTGATGCACGCCCAGTTTTTTCAGCACATTGGCAAATTGATTCACCTCGCGGTACAGATCCCAGTACGTGAGCGTGCGCGTGTCGCCCGGCTCGCCTTCCCATACAATCGCGGCCTTGTTGCGGCGCAAGGGAATGTGCCGGTCCACGCAATTCACACTCGCGTTCAGCTTGCCGTCCACAAACCACTTCGCGTAAGGCGCCTTCCACTCAAGCACCTTTTTCCATGGCTTCATCCATTCCAGTTTCGCGGCCCACTCGGCCCAGTACCCTTCCGGATCGCGCGCGGCGCGCTCATAAATTTTTTCGTCGTTGATATTGGCCTGGGCTTTGAATTCTTTCGCAGGCGGGAATTTTCGGGCTTCCTGGAGCAGTACATCGATTGAGGCGGATTGTTTTTTATCCTTGCCGGAGGTCTTGCTCATCACAGTCTCCATGGGAATTCTCCTTATGAGAGGGAATTTGATGAGAGTGTATTATAGGTAGGAAGGTAAAGCTATTATTTCCTCAAAAACTTTTCGATTTCATCATGATTACCGTAGATTGCCAAATAATACCCTTCAGGCCGTTTTTTCATGGCAATTCTCATCCGGATGTTCACCCGTATTTCATAACAGGCATCTCCGATTTTTTTGAATCCCAGGCCTTCCTGCTTATTGCCTGTTTGAGCGAATTGCTGAAATGTTACGAGGGCTTCTTCTACCTCGTCCGCTTCATGACCCCGGAGTTTTTCTATTTGTTTGAGAAAGGAGGGAAGATAAAAAACTCGGTTCATTTAGATCGGGACTTCTTGAAAATGGAGCGAATTTCCTTCTCGCTTTTGACTTCAATAGCTTGGTCCTTTTCACGGGCAACCAGACGGTCCAATCCCTCGAGTGCTTTCGGAGAATAACGGGGCTCAACATCGACTGGCAGGAGGATAATGCAATTTCCCCTTGCCTCTATCGAGACCATCCTTTCATCACCCAGATTCACCGCTTCTAAAACTTCCTTAGGCAGGTGAATATCATTTCTTGAGTTGATCTTAACCACATTAGGCATAACAAAAACCTCCTAGCCAAAAGGAAATATACCACTTTTCAGAAAATACGTCAAATGAATAATCTTCATTTTACTCATAATGCTATATCATCTGACATTTTCTATATTAATGGAACAAGGAATCGTCTATGGGGTGCCTCCCAATGCAAAATAAGTCTGGTTTACGCCATGCTCGCCAGCAATTTCTGGACCTGCTCCCGTAAGAGCATATCGGATAGGAAGGATTGAATGAAGGATTCGGTGACGACATAGCGGTCGCGCTCGAAGCGGACATAGCCTTTTTGCTCGAGAAATTTCGGGTCGAGCGAAAGCCAGGCGGCAAGCGAGAGGCGCAGGGTGTCGTAAAATTCTTTCGTCTCTTTCGCGGCAAACGCATCCGTTTCCAGCGGAAGTCCAAACCCCGCGATCAGCTTGGAAAGCACTTCTTCGATCACTTGATTCTGGTCCATCCATACGGTGCGATGGCGAAAATCGCGGATGCCGGCGTCGGAAGCAATGCGGGCGAGCGTTTTGCCCGCCACGCGTTTGCCGCTCAGAAATTTCGCGAGAAATTCTTTCGGACTAAGTTGTAAAGATTCAAGATCCACCAGATGCACGCGCTTCGTGATCGCGTCCGCCGTGATATGCCCCTTCGCGATCATCTCGCCCGCCGCCTCATCGAATTCCCGTTTCCAGGCCGGATCGTCGTAATAATTCACGATGTATTTATTCCCGAGCGCCTGAAGCAGAAGCGCGCGCGGAGACAGCTCCGGCGCGATCACCAGAGCCGGATTTTTCTGATCGAGATAACCAAGAAGATCTTTAAGTTTTGGATTTTCTTTGACCGCATCCAAAATGCGCGTGACGCCCGGTTCCCCGCCGGCGAGAATTTCCGCCAGAATCAAATCATAAACATGCGGGAAATAAATTTTAAGGTCGATGCCAACGATACCGCCCGACGCGCGCACAACCCAGAGAATGCTGTCCCGCGAATTGCCGTAATTCTGCGCAAAAACATTCCCCAAACTGGAAGCGCGGCTTTTCTTTTTCAGATTGGGATGTTCCCTCAGCCGTTCATCCAGATGAGTGTCACTCTGAACCGTGTAGAGTTTCACATTCTTAAACGCTTTGAGCCGGATTAGCTCCTTATGGAGCTCGGATGCCGTGACCGGATTCATGAACCAATTCAATAGCTTAAGCAGCGCCTCACGCCGCGCGGCCACCTCTTCCTTCTTTCCCAAACTCGAAGCGCGGTTTTTCCTTGCCAGTTTCTCATGACGTTTCAGCCGCTCATCCTGCTGAATGTCGTTGCGGAGCTGGTACAG